>Ga0209040_10000011_pt1 | contig 138690 bp, 148 predicted proteins | sample BogFormECP12_OM3_FD_188240 | JGI IMG/M metagenome (GOLD analysis project Ga0209040, IMG submission 188240) | Bog forest soil microbial communities from Calvert Island, British Columbia, Canada - ECP12_OM3 (SPAdes) (version 2) | ecosystem: Environmental > Aquatic > Freshwater > Wetlands > Bog ... | reverse complement strand
CCTGCGGCTGCGCTCGCGCATGCAGGAGGAGTCCTTCGACGACTGAGCTGGCGTCGAATCACGCGATCGCCCGTTCGTCGGTGGGACAGGTCCACCACGCCTCATCGCCGATCAGCTGCGGCACGCCGGGGTGGGGATGGCCCGGGCACGGCGGGCGCCCACGCTCGCAGCCTAGGCCCTCAGCCCGCTCCCCCTCCAGGGAGGGGCTCGTTCTTCCGACGGGAGCGTGCTCGCACGCTCGTCGGCCGCTATGGACCCGCGCCACGCTGGCCGTTATGGTGCTGACACACCGGAGAAGGAGAGAGATATGCACGCCGCAGCGGACCGCATTCGCAACGTCGCCCTGATCGGTCACCGAGGGTCGGGGAAGACCTCGCTGCACGAGGCGTTGCTGTTCGAGGCCGGTGCGATCGGCCGGCTCGGCTCGGTTCCCGAAGGCAGCACGGTCTCCGACTCCGACCCCGACGAGCAGGCGCGCCAGATGTCGATCTCGGCCACGCTCAGCTCGTTCGAGTGGCAGGAGCGCAAGGTCAACCTGCTCGACACGCCGGGCGATCCGAGCTTCGTCGCCGACTCGCTGGGCGCGCTGCGCGTGTGCGAGTCCGCCGTGTTCGTCGTCAACGCCGTGATGGGCGTCGAGGTCTCCACCGCCCGGCTGTGGGCGCGCGCCGCCGAGCTCGACATCGCGCGGATGCTGTTCGTGAACATGCTCGACCGCGAGCGCGCCGACTTCTTCCGCACGCTCGAGCAGCTCAAGCGCTCCTTCGGCCAGCACGTCGTCGCTACCGAGATCCCGATCGGCGCCGAGCACGATCTCCAGGGCGTGATCGACCTCGTCGACATGAAGGCGTTCCGCTCGCAGTCCACCGCCGAGCGTGGCGCAGCCGAGGAGGTGCCGATCCCGGACGCCCTGCAGGAGCTCGCGCAGGAATACCGCGAGAAGCTGATGGACGAGGTCTGCGAAGTCTCCGACGTGCTGATGGAGCGCTACCTCGAGGGCGAGGAGATCTCCCACGAGGAGATCGTCGGTGCGCTCAAGGAGGGCACCAACCACGGGCGCATCTTTCCCGTCGTCTGCGGCGTTGCCACTCGCAACCTCGGCACCACGCGCCTGCTCGATGCGATCGTCGAGGACCTTCCCTCGCCCGTCAAGCACGGCTCGCTGCTGGTCGGCGAGGTCGAGCTCACGCCCTCCGAGGACGCGCCCCTGTTCGCCTACGTGTTCAAGACCCGCGCGGACCCGTTCGCGGGGCGCATCAACCTGCTGCGCGTCTACCAGGGCGTCATGCGCGCCGACTCCCAGGTGCTCAACACACGCGCGCACGTCAAGGAGCGCATAGGCCAGCTCGTCTCCTTCAGCGGCAAGGACATCTCGCACGAGCGCGAGTTCGGCCCCGGCGACATCGGCGCGGTGGCCAAGCTCAAGGAGACGCGCGCCGGCGATTGGCTCGCCGACCGCGACGAGCCGATCGAGATGCCCCGGCCGAAGCTGCCGGCGCCCGTGATGGCGTTCGCGGTCGCGCCCAAGAGCCGCGGCGACGAGGACAAGGTGCTCGCCTCGCTGCGCAGGCTGCAGGAGGAGGACCCGACGATCGACCTCCACCGCGACCAGCAGACCGGCGAGCAGATCGTCGCCGGTCTCTCGCAGGTGCACGTCGAAGTGATCGTCGACCGGCTCCGCGATCGCTTCGGGGTGGAGGTCACGCTCAAGCCGCCGCGCGTGCCCTATCGCGAGACGATCCGCGGCAGCGCCTCGGGGCACGGGCGTCACAAGAAGCAGTCTGGTGGCCGCGGGCAGTTCGGCGACTGCCAGATCGAGATCGAGCCCCTGCACGACGCCACCGACCCGTCGGGCTTCGAGTTCGTCGATCGGATCAAGGGCGGCGTGATACCCCATTCGTTCATCCCGGCGGTCGAGAAGGGCGTGCGCGAAGCGATGGAAGCGGGTGTCGTAGCCGGCTACCCCGTGCAGGGCGTCCGCGTGCGCCTCTACGACGGCGCCTTTCACTCGGTCGACTCCTCCGAGATCGCCTTCAAGCTCGCCGGCGTGCAGGCGATGAAACAGGCCCTCGAGCAGGCCGACCCGGTACTGCTGGAGCCGATCATGCTCGTCACGCTGTCGGTTCCCGAGGCGCACGTCGGCGACGTCATCGGCGACCTCAACAGTCGTCGCGGCCGTCCCCAGGGAATGGAGCCCAGCGGCGCGATGACCGAGATCAAGGCCGAGGTGCCGATGTCCGAGATGCTCACCTACGCGCCCGACCTGCGCTCGATAACGCAGGGCCAGGGCGACTACACGCTCGAGTTCCTGCGCTACGAGGAGGTGCCCGGGCACCTCGCCCAGAAGGTCGTCGCGCAGGCGGGAGAGGAGCGCGAGGCCGCGCACGCCTGAGCGCGCCGCCGGGCGGGGCGCAGCGCGCCGCGGATGCAGCCTGGGTACCCTCCTGGGTCGATGGCAACCCGCACGATCGTCACCTCGCAGCCGGACGTCGCGTGCCAGGTATGCGGACGGCGGCTGCTGCGCGGAGAGCAGTCCGACGTGTTCGTCGCCGCCGAGCGGCGGCTGGTGGTGTGCGAGCTGTGCGCCCCCCGCGCCACCCACGAGGGCTGGCTGCGGGAGAGCGACACCGCTCAGCTGGCGCTGCCGGCGCCGCGCCCGCGGCGCGGCCGCAGCTTCCTCGAGCGCCTAAGGCAGGTGGGAAGGCCGCCCGCAGAGCCTGCCGACGGGCACTCCGAGGGCGCCGCGCCCGACGTGGTCGCGGTCGAGCCCGCCAGCCTGCCGGTGCCCGCGAGGGCGCGCGTACGCACGCGCGCCGCGGAGCCGGCGGATTGGCCTCAGAGCCCGGGCGAGCGCACAGAGACCGGTGTCGCCGGTGACGCCGGACCCGAGGAGCCCACACCGGCGCCGGCTCGACCTCCCGAGGCGAGCGTCGCCGCGCCCTCCTACGTCGAGCAAGCCGTCGAGGTCTTCAACGCGAGCGAGTACCCGCGGCGGATCGCCGGCGTGGCGCGCTCGCTCGGCTCGCCGGAGGTGAGCGTGCGCTCGGCCGAACACCTCAGCAGCGTGGTCGTGATCGTGGTCGCGTGGGAGCTCTGCTGGTACCGCTACGAGGTCGACCTCAGCGACGGCATGGACGAGGTGCGACCGCTCGAACAGGGCAGCGAGCTCGGCCAGCTGCGCCGCGACGACCGCCTCGCCAACGCGCTCGCAGCCGACAACGGCTCGCTCGCGCTCGCGGCTGGCGCCCTCTAAGCGTCGGCGCCGCACCGCGGCCGGTCGCGTGCAGCCCTTGTGCAATCGACACCGCGGAGTAAGCTGCCTGACCGGATGATCTACTGCGTCGTACCGAGGCCGCTCGCCGACACGCTCTATCCGCAGCTGGTGGAGCACTACAGGGACGACCCGAACGTATCCGTGATCGTTGATCGGCGCGAGTTCGACCGTCGCGCCCGGCACGGCTCCACCGAAGCTGTGCCTGGAGCTCAGCGCAGGGTCGTCCGCGACCGCCGGCGCGCACGTGTTGCCGGCGATCTGCTTCCGCTTGCGCACGGCTAGGCCGGCGTCCCGTTGCCGGCGGCGTGCATAACGCCGCCGCGATGAGGCTGATCGTCCACGTCGACGGAGGTGCCCGGGGCAACCCCGGACCCGCGGCGGCGGCGTGCGTGCTCAGCATGCCCGACGGCGAGCTGCTCGACGAGCGCACGCAGCTGCTCGGCACGGCGACGAACAACGTCGCCGAGTACCGCGCCCTGCTGCTCGGGCTCGCCGCCGCTCGCGAGCTGGGCGCCGACGAGGTCGAGGTGATCGGAGACTCGGAGCTGATCGCAAAGCAGGTGCAGGGTGTCTACAAGGTCAAGCACGAGGCGATGCGGCCCCTGCACCGCGAAGCGATCGCGGCGCTGGAGGGGTTTCGCAGCTGGAGCATCCGCACCGTCCCGCGCGCCCAGAACGCCCACGCGGACGCGCTCGTCAACGCCGCCCTGGACGGGCAGCGCTCCTCGCCGCGCACCACTCAGTGAAGCGAGCGCGCCGAGCGCGCGAGCGCGACCATCTGCTGGTTGGAGAGTTCCTCCAGGAGCGTGTTCGTGACCCAGTAGAGCACGCCGCCACTGCGCCAGCCGACGACGTGGATGTGCGAGCCGTCGTCGACGATCAGATAGCGGCGGCCGTCGATCAGCTGCGAGTGCGAGTGCGCGAACAGCGGCGGGCTCAGCCAGTCGGTGCCCTCGAGGTCGTAGTAGCCGCCGATCGTGTTCTGTTGCCAGACGACGATGTAGGCGTGGTGCAGGTGGCCGGCCGTGTCGGTGAGCGCGTAGGGGCGGACTTCCTGCTGCTGGGCCTGCGCGGTCTGTAGCGTCGGGTAGAGCACCCGGAAGGGCACGCTCACCGACGCTTTGACGGCTTCGCTCTCGCCGCTGAGCGAGGTGGGGTAGAGGTCGTTCGCTTGCGGCGCGGAGCTGTGCGCGTGGCCGGATGAGCGTCCGCGGCTGCGCTGCGCGACGGATGCGAGCGACAGCTGTTCCTGCCCGTTGAGGAAGCGCGCTAGCGTCTTGCGCTCCAGTTCGGGCGTGCTCGTCACATAGGAGACGCCTCCGAGTATCGCGTCGTCGTTGCTCGTCAGGAACTTGACCTGGCGCAGCGGCTTGGACTGCGAGAAGGCGATCAGCTTGGCGAGCTTCAGCAGTTCGCTGCCGGAGCCCTGCACGGTGCTCGCGATCGCGTGACCGACCGCTTTCGCGACGGTGTCGATCTGGCCGAGCACGTCTTCGGCAGAGACCTGCTCGCGCAGGTCGCGCAGGAAGTCCTGCTGGCGGGCGACGCGCACGAAGTCCGAGTCGGTGTGCCTGTAGCGGACGTAGTCGAGCGCGTCTTCGTAGCACAGCTTCTGGTAGCCGGGCTCGAGGTTGACGCTCGTGTAGTTCGTTTCCGGCGAGCCCGTGTTGAGGTTGAAGTAGCGATGGTCGACGTTCACGTAGGCGCAGCCGAGCGCGTCGACGACGCGGATGAAGCCTTTGAAGTTCACGTCCACGATCGCGTTCAGCGTCAGTTCGGGGAAGACTTCGCGTTTGATCGTTTCGGCGGCCACGAGCATCGCCCCCCGTGTGCCCTCGAGCTTGCTGCCGATCGTGTAGGCGGCGTTGATCTTTTCGTGTTCGTAGAGGAGGCCGTGGGGACCGGTGATGTTGACCAGCAGGTCGCGCGGGATCGAGAGCACCGAGGTCTGACCCTGTTCGGGGTCGAAGCGCACGAGCAGGATCGTGTCGCTGTGTGGCGGGTCGGTCCTGTCAAAGACATCGCGCGAGCCTTCCCTGCGGTCGGAGCCGAGGATCAGGAACGTCTCTGGGCCGCCGTTGTATTCCGGCGTCACGAGAGCGCGAGGCGCGCTCACGTGGCTCAGCTTCGGGAACACCTCTTCGGCGATGCCGTTAACGGTGTTCAGCGCCACCGTCGCGGTCGCGCCCGCGCTGAGCGCGACGATCAGCAGCGCGGCGAGGAGAAAGCGCTTCCACATTCCCCACCACAGTGAGGGCGGACGCTCTTCGTTCATCTGCTGTCCGTGGTGGCGGAGGTCATACAGGCATGAGCGCGAGCCGCCCCCAAACGACGCGCTCGGACGCCTAGCCTAGCGTGCCGATCGGCGTGCAAGCGCCGGGTGGGTGGGTAGGCTCGAACGCATGCTCAGCCCGCGAAATCGGGAGCTTCTCGGCCTTCTGCCCTCCGCGGTGCTGGTGATCGCGGGCTTCACCGCGATCTTCATCCAGTCCGAACAGAACGCGCCGGGTGCCTCGACCAACCTGACGCTCAACCATGCCTCGAGCGCGTCGCTGACCTACGGGGCGCTGTTCCTCGGCCTGTGCCTGCTGGCCCACCTCGTGATCCGCTACGCGCTGCCCTACGCCGACCCCTATCTGTTCCCGCTCGTCGCCGTGCTCGCGAGCATCGGCATCGTGATGGTCTACCGGATCGAACCGTCGCTCGCGGGCCAGCAGGCCACGTGGATGGTCGTCGGGCTGGTCCTCTTCGCGGCCACGATCCTCGCGCTGCGGCGCGGCGGCGTGGGGGTGCTCGAGCGCCACCGCTACACGATCGCCGCCGTCGCCATCGGCATGATGATCCTGCCGCGGCTGCCCGGGATCGGCGAGCAGGTCAACGGCGCCTACCTCGCGATCCACGTGGGCCGGGTCTCCTTCCAGCCGTCGGAGTTCGCGAAGGTCGCGATCGTCGTGTTCCTCGCGAGCTACCTGCGCGACAACCGGCAGATCCTCGTGACCGCCGGGCGTCGCGTGCTCGGGCTGACGATCCCGCCGATGAAGCAGTTCGGCCCGATGCTGATCGTCTGGGGCGCCGTGATGGCGACGCTGCTGATCACGCGTGAGCTCGGAACCTCACTGATGTTCTACGGCGCCTTCCTGGCGCTCCTCTACGTCGCCACCGGGCGCCTCTCGTTCCCCTTGATCGGGCTCGGGCTGTTTGCGCTCGGAGCGTGGTTCCTCGTCGGCCACGTCAGCCATGTGCATGCGCGCGTGCTGGCCTGGGAACACCCGTTCGACCCGGTGCTCTACAAACGCACGGTCGGCGGCAGCTACCAGCTCGCGCAATCGCTCTTCGCGCAGGCCGACGGGGGGCTGCTCGGGCGCGGATTCGACCAGTCCCTGCTGAGGGCCGCCCACAACGGCCCCTCGATCCTGCCGGTCCCCGAAAGCGACATGATCTACGCGGTGATCGTCAACGAGCTCGGCCTCGCTGGCGGCGCGGCGCTGCTGGTCGTGTACCTGCTGCTCGTCGCGCGCGGGCTGAAGACCGCCGTGCTCGCCCGCGACTCGTTCTCGAAGCTGCTCGCAACCGGGCTCTCGTTCGTGCTCGCAATGCAGGTGTTCGTGATCGTCGGCGGCGTCACGCGCGTGATCCCGCTCACCGGGGTGACGCTTCCGTTCGTCGCCTACGGCGGCTCCTCGGTGGTGATGAACTTCGTGCTCGTAGCGCTGCTGCTCGTGATCTCCGACCGCGCCCGGCGCCCCTACGCGACCGCGCGCAGGACGTGAGCGCCGGACTCCTACCCGCGGAAGGACACCCTGGCGTGCGCACGCAAGGCGGGCCCGTCGCCGCCAGTGCGGCCGCGTGCGCCCGCTCCGGACGGGAGGGCAGGTGCGGGCGCTGGGCCGTCGAACACGGTCTGGCGAATGGCCGCCTCCTCTACCGCCCGCTCGGCTGACCGCGTCTCGCTGCTAGCCGGCGGCCGTCGGGTCCGCCGGATCCTCTTCCCGCGCGCGGCCGAGGCCGCGCCGCAGTCGCGCGCGGGAATCGACCCGGCGCCCTGGCTGGCGCGGCTTCGCCGCGCGCTGCAGCGGGGCGCGTTCGTGTTGCACTTCCAGCCGATCGTCTCGCTCGCCGACGGGCGCGTCTCACATCACGAGGCGCTCCTGCGCCTGGCGGATGAGCCCGACGGGCGGCTCGTGGCGCCGGCGGCGTTCCTAGGCGCCGCCGAGCGCAACGGCCTCATCGGCGAAATCGACCGCATGGTGATCGAGCAGGTCGCCGCGCTGCTCTCGCGCCGAGCTCGCCTCGGCCGTGGCCCGCTGGGACACGCGCCAGGCACCCCGATCGCGGTGAACGTCTCGGCTCTGTCGGTCACCGACCGCGCGATGCTGGAGTTCCTCGCGCGCACGCTGCGCCGACACGTGGTCGCTGCGGAGGAGCTCATCGTCGAGGTGACCGAGACGGCCGCGATCTCGGACATGCAGGCCGCTCGCACGTTCTGTGCGGGCGTGGAGAGCCTCGGCTGCGCGATCGCTCTGGACGACTTCGGCGCGGGCTTCGGATCCTTCCAGTACCTCAAGCACCTGCCGTTCACCTATCTGAAGATCGACGGCGAGTTCATCCGCGCGCTGCCGCGCTCGCGCACCGATCAGCTCGTCGTCAAGGCGCTCGTCGGCATCGTCGGCGGGCTGGGACGGCGAACGGTCGCCGAGTATGTCGGCGACGCGGCGACGCTCGAGATGGTGCGCGCCTTCGGCGTCGACTACGCCCAGGGCTTTCAGGTGGGGCGGCCGCGAGCCGAGCCGGCGCTCGCCCTCCCCTCGGAGGGACGGCGGGGCGCTCGCTCCCCCGCCGCGGCATCGGCGGTGCGGCGCGCTGCGCCGGCCTCCGACCGCGATCGCTAAAGCCGCGATCGGAGGTAGGCTGCGCTCATGACCACCATCTCCGCAGACACCCTGCCGGACGGGCTGAGCGAGCCAGCCCGCGACTTCATCGCACAGACGCACAGGCTGTTGATCGGCTCCGAGAGGGTCGAGGCCGCCGACGGGCGCACGTTCGCGACGCTCGACCCGGCCAGCGGCCGTGAGATCGCCGACGTCGCGCTCGGCGGCCCTGCCGACGTCGAGAAGGCCGTCCGCGCCGCGCGCGCCGCGTTCGAGGACGGCCCGTGGTCCACGCTGCCGGCCTCCGGCCGCGAGCGGCTGATGCTCGCTCTGGCGCAGGCGGTCGAAGATCGCGCCGAGGAGTTCGCCCAGATCGAGTCGCTCGACAATGGCAAGCCGGTCGGCCTCGCCCAGTACGTCGACGTCAACGGCAGCGTCGCGCACCTGCGCTACTTCGCCGGCTGGCCGACGAAGATCGAGGGTTGCGTGCTGCCCGTCACCGCGCCGAACATGCTCTGCTACACGCGTCAGGAGCCGGTCGGCGTGTGCGCGCAGATCGTTCCTTGGAACTTCCCGCTGCTGATGGCCGCGTGGAAGCTCGGGCCGGCGCTCGCGGCCGGCTGCACGATCGTGCTCAAGCCCGCGGAGCAGACGCCGCTGAGCGCGCTGAGACTGGGCGAACTCGCGCTCGAGGTCGGCTTCCCGCCGGGCGTGCTCAACGTGCTCACCGGCGACGGCACCACTGGGGCCGCGCTCGTCGAGCACCCCGACGTCGACAAGATCGCGTTCACCGGCTCGACGGCCGTGGGGCGCGAGATCGGCGCCAAGGCGGGACGTGCGCTCAAGCGCGTAACGCTGGAGCTGGGCGGCAAGTCGCCGAACGTGATCCTCCCCGACGCCGACATCGAGGCTGCGATCAAGGGCTCGTTCCAGGCGATCTACTTCAACTCCGGGCAGGCCTGCAACGCGGGCTCGCGCCTGTTCGTGCCCGCTGAACGCTTCGACGAGGTGATGAGCGGGCTCGCCGCCGCGGCCGCCGAGGCGCGGCTCGGGCCGGGGCTCGACCCCGCAACGGAGCTCGGCCCGCTGGTCTCCTCCGAGCAGCACGAGCGCGTGATGGGCTACATCGAATCCGGCCGCGAGGAGGGCGCCGAGGTGATCGTGGGAGGCGACGCCGCGCTTCTCGAGAGCGGCGGCTACTTCGTCTCGCCGACGCTCTTCAGCACGACCTCCGACGACCTGCGCATCGCGCGAGAGGAGATCTTCGGGCCCGTGCTCGTAGCCTCCCCCTACGACACGCTCGAGGAGGTCGCCCAGCGCGCCAACGAGGGCGAATACGGCCTCGCGGCGGGCGTGTGGACGCGCGACGTCTCGAACGCGCACCGCCTGGCGGCGATGCTGCGCGCAGGCTCGGTCTACGTGAACACGTGGGGCGTGGTCGACCCCTCGGCGCCGTTCGGCGGCTTCAAGGCCTCCGGCATCGGTCGCGAGCATGGACACGACGGCCTCAGCGCCTACCTGGAGGCCAAGACCGTGTGGACGGCGTTGTGAGCTGCGCTCGTCCGTGAGCGCCGTCGCGCACGGCGAACGAGGGCTGCCCACGGTCCGCTCGGAGCGGTGGGCGCCCGCGCTCGCCGGGCTGCTCGCGCTGCTCCTGATCGCGGCGACCGTCGAGATCGTGCTCGACGGCTCGGTGCTCCACTCGGGGCTGATCCCGAAACAGCCCGCGATCGCCGGCTGGCTCTCGGGCCTGGGCGAGCGGCTCGGCTTCCGCGTCTTCCTGATCGCCCTGCTCTCCAGCTCCGTCGCGTACGCGGGGCTGCTCGCGCTCGCGATCCGCAGCGGCACGGCGGCGATCTCCGCGCGCGGCGCGATCGCGCTGATCGCGGCCCTGCACGTGATCGTGTTCGTCGGCCCGGTCCTGCTGTCGACAGACGTCTTCAGCTACATCGCCTACGCACGGATGGGGGTCGAACACGGCCTGAACCCCTATCTGCACGGCCCCGCTGCGATCTCCCACGATCCCGTGTTCGTATACGTCGGCCAGGTGTGGCGCCACGTCGCCACCGCCTACGGGCCGCTCTACACGCTGCTCTCCTATCCGCTCGCGCCGCTCGGCGTAGAGGGCGCGCTGTGGGTGATGAAGACGGTCGCGCTGCTCGCCAGCGCGGGCACGCTCGTGCTCACGTGGCGCTGCGCGCGGGCGCGGCAGCTCGACCCGGTGCTGGCGGTGCTGGCGGTCGGCGCGAACCCGCTGTACGTGCTCTACGGCCTCGGCGGCGCGCACAACGACCTGCTGATGATGCTGTTGATGATGGCCGCCGTGAGCCTCATGGTGCTCGGCGCCAGCACGCCGCGGCGCGAAGCCGGGGCGGCCGCTGTGATCGTCGCGGGCGCGCTCGTGAAGGCCACGGTCGGTGTGCTGCTGCCGTTCCTGATCCTCTCGCGCCGTCGCCTGGCACCCGTGATCGGCGCCCTGCTGGCGCTCATCGTCGGCGTCGCCGTCGCCTACGCCGCGTTCGGGGCGCACGGGGTCAACATCGTCGCCGCGCTCAACCGCGACGCGGCGTTCGTCTCCAGCGACAGCTTCGCCAACGAGATCGCGCACCTGTTCGGCAAGCCCGGCGTGTTCCCCGCCGACCACGATCTCCTGAAGGCCGGGCTGGTGCTGATCCTCCTGTACCTCGCCTGGCGCACCTGGCGAGGCTATGACTGGGTGGCAGCCTCCGGCTGGAGCCTGCTCGCGATCTCCGTAACGAGCACCTGGCTGCTGGCCTGGTACATCCTCTGGCCGCTGCCGCTGGCCGTCGTCGTGCGCGACCGCCGCCTGCTCGCGGCCACGCTCTTCGTGCAGGCGCTGTTCGTCCTGCACCAGATCTCGCCGCTGCTGGCGCCGGTGCAATGAGGGGCGCTCGCGCCGCGAGCGCCCCGCAGGAGCCCGCCCGCGAGTCCTGGTCGTGGCTGCCCGAGGCGCTGCGCCCGCGCTCAGTCGAGCTGCCCGGCAGCGGGCGGATGCGTCTGATCGAGACGACGCTGCTCGTGCTGATCGGCGTCCTGCTCGCCACCGCGACGATCAACGACGTCGTGCGCCAGACCCACGTCAACGAACGCCTGATCGCCGACGTGGCGACGTGGCGCTCCTATACCGGTCACGCCTACCACAACCTCAACGTCGACCAGGAGCTGTTCGGCAGCACCAGCGGCCGCGAGGCCGTATGCGGGAACACCGTGCCCGGCGCTCCGAAAACGAGGACCCAGATCTGCCTGGCGATCTGGGGTCCGGTGCACGCGGGACGCCGCGTCGTGGAGGGCGGCTGGTACCTGCCGCCGGGCAGCGAAGACGAGCGCGCTGACCGCTATGGCTGCTTCGGCGCCGGCGCGGAGGGAATCTGCCCGCGATGAGCGCGAGCACCGTAGACGGCAGCGGCGCCGCCGAGGGCACCCTCCCTGCGGGAGGACACCCTTACGGGCGCAGACAGGCGGGCAGCGGGGCGCGGCCGCTGGCGGCCACGGCGCGTCTTCCCCGGTGGTGGCCGCTCGCAGCGATCACGCTGCTCGCGGCCGCGCTACGGCTCTCGACGCTCGACCTGCAGAGCTTCTGGTACGACGAGGCGTTCACGCCCGTGCACGTGCTGCACCCGAGCCTGTGGGCCACGCTGCGCTCGGTCGTTCACACCGAGAACTCGCCGCCCCTCTGGTACGTGATCGCGTGGCTGGACGCGCGCGTGCTCGGCACCGGCGAGGTGGCCCTGCGGCTGCCGTCGGCGCTCGCCGGGATCGCGACGGTGCCGGTCGCGTGGGAGATCGGCCGCGAGCTCGCCGGGCGCCGCGCGGCGATCGGCTGCGCCCTGCTCGTAGCCGTCAACCCGCTGTTCGTGTGGTACTCGCAGGAGGCCCGTGTCTACAGCCTGTTCGTGTTCACCTCAGCGCTCGCGCTGCTGTGCTTCCTGCGCGCCGAGCGAGAGCCAACCGGTCGGCGCATGGCCGCTTTCGCAGGCGCCGGGGCGCTCGCGCTGCTGACGCACTACTTCGCCGTGTTCATGCTCATCCCGATGGCGCTGTGGCTGCTCTGCCAGCGTCCGCTGCGACGCGCCGCCCTGCCCGCGATCGCGGCGCTGACCGTCGTGGGGCTCGCGCTGTTGCCGCTGATCTTCGCCCAGGGCGGGCACGGGACGCAGTGGATCGGGCGCTGGCCGCTGAGCGAACGGCTGCTCGCGATACCGCAGTACTACCTCCTGGGCCCCTCGGGCGAACCGCTCGGGCACGGCATCGAGCTGCTCGTCGCGCTCCCTCTTCTCGCCGCCGCAGGCCTCGGCCTGTGGCGGCTGTCGGGCCAGCCCACCGCCGCGCCCGAGCCAGCGGTGGCGCCCGCTCCTTCCCGAGGGAGGGACGGGGCACACGCTGAAGGGCACGGACAGGTGCACGATCGCCTTGAGGAAGGAAGCGCGCGCACCCCCGAGCGCGCGGCGTCGATCGTGGCGTTCGTAGCGGGCGGGGGCGTGCTCCTGCCGCTGCTGCTCGCGATCTTCGGCGCCGACTATCTCGCGCCGCGCAACCTCGTCGGGGCGATGATCCCGCTGACCGCGCTGATCGTCGTGCTGGCGCTCGCGCCCCAGACCGGCAGGGCGGGGGCGGTGCTGCTGGCCCTGGGCGCGTTTGGGTTCGCCGTGATCACGATCGACGTCGACCTCAGCCCGCGCCTGCAGCGTGGCAACTGGCGCGAGGTCGCGCGCGTGCTGCGAACGCCAGCCCTCGCTTCGCAGGGGCGGGCCTCCCCGCGCGCTCTACGGTCGCGTGCGATCACCACCGTGGAGCTCGGCTCGGCGCCGCTCGAGTACTACCTGCCGGGCCTCCACAACCTCCCGGCCGGCTCCTCGGTACTCGTGTCGGAGATCGACGAGACCGGCTACGCGCCGCTGCGCGCCTCCGCGGGAGAGCCGCCGGCACAGGGGTTCCGACTGCTCGCGCGCCTGGACGTGGACGGCCTGATCGTCTACCGCTTCGTCTCGCCGCTGCCGCGCCGAGTGCGCGAGGCGACGCTGCGAAGGCACGTGATCACGCTCGCGCACCCGGAGGTGCTCGTGCCTGCTGCGAGCGTGGTGCTGCCGTGAGCGGAGACCGCCGCCCTCCCGCCGGAAGTACACCTTGCGTGCGCCCGCGTGTCCTCCCGCAGGGAGGGTCAGGGTGTCCTTCCGGACGGCGGGCAGCCCCGGCTCGTGCGGGGGGAGCTTCCCGCGTAGCCCGATCGTCTAGGAAAAGATGCCCGCACCGGCAGATCCCCTGGGAAAAGCTGCCCGCACTCGCCGCGCGTCTAGGAGAAGATCTAGCGTTCCAGCCATGACACAGCTGTCCGTCGACATCCGCAGCGAGGCCGAGCTCGCGCTCGAGCGCTCCTGCGAGTACCTGCTCTCGCTCCAGGACGAGGCCGGCTGGTGGCGCGCGGAGCTGCAGACGAACGTCACGATGGACGCGGAGGACATCATCCTGCGCGAGTTCCTCGGTATCCGGCGCGCCGACCAGACCAAGCGCTCGGCCGCGTGGATCCGTTCGCAGCAGCGCGGGGACGGCACGTGGACGAACTTCTACGGCGGCCCGGGCGATCTCTCCACGACGATCGAGGCCTACTGGGCGCTGCGGCTCGCCGGCGACTCGCCGCTGGCGCCCCATATGCGCGCGGCAGCGGAGTTCGTGCGCGCCGAGGGCGGGCTCGCGCGCGCACGTGTCTTCACGCATATGTGGCTAGCCCTGTTCGGGCTGTGGTCCTGGGATCAGGTGCCTGCGCTGCCGACCGAGATCGTGCTGCTGCCCCGCTGGGTGCCGCTGAACATCTACGACTTCGCCTGCTGGGCACGCCAGACGATCGTCGCACTGTCGATCGTCAAAGCGCATCGGCCGGTACACGAGCTGCCCTTCGACCTCGGCGAGCTGTGCGCGTCCGAATCCGAGCAGCCCGCCGTGCGCGCCCGCCGTGCGCGCTCGCGGCGTGGGCGCATGCTGGCGCTGCTCGACGCGCTCACGCGCCGCTACGAGCGGCGGCCGATCCGGCCGCTGCGGCGGATCGCGCTGGGGCGCGCCGAGCGCTGGGTCGTGCGCCGTCAGGAGGCAGACGGCTCCTGGGGCGGGATCCAGCCGCCGTGGGTGTACTCGCTGATCGCGCTGCGCCTGCGCGGCTACCCGCTGGATCATCCGGTGATGCAACGCGGCCTGGAGGGGATCGAGACGTTCGTCGTCGAGGACCACGACGACGCTCGCGGAGTAGGCGCCCCGGCGGGACCGAGCCGGCGCCTGGAAGCCTGCCAGGGGCCGGTCTGGGACACGGCGCTGGCGATGCTCGCCCTCAGCGACGCAGGGATCGCGCCGGAGCACCAGGCGATGGCACGCGCCGCCGAGTGGCTGCTCGGCGAGGAGGTCACGGTGGCCGGGGACTGGACGCTGGCGCGGCCGAACCTCGCGCCGGGCGGCTGGGCGTTCGAGTTCGCCAACGTCAACTACCCCGACGTCGATGACACCGCCGAGGTCGTGCTCGCGCTGCTGCGCCTCGGCGCGGCGACCGCCGCGACCGACGGCGACGGGCAGCGCATGGGCGCGCGCATCGAGGCGGCGATCACGCGCGCGCGGGCGTGGCTCGTGGGCATGCAGAGTGCGGACGGCGGCTGGGGGGCATTCGACGCGGACAACACGCGCGCGCTCGTCCGCGAGCTCCCTTTCCTGGATTTTGGCGAGGTGATCGACGAGCCCAGCGCGGACGTCACCGCGCACGCGCTCGAGCTGCTCGGCAGGCTCGGGCTCGGCTCGAGCCCCGCGGCGCGCGCAGGCCGGCGCTGGCTGCTCGAGCATCAGGAGTCCGACGGCTCCTGGTACGGGCGTTGGGGCGTCAACCACGTCTACGGCACCGGCGCCGCGGTGCCCGGGCTCGTGGCGGTCGGCGTGGACCCCGCCGAGCCCTGCATCCGCCGCGCGGTTCGCTGGCTCGTGCGCCACCAGAACGATGACGGCGGCTGGGGCGAGGACCCCCTCTCCTACGACGACCCCGCATGGATCGGGCGCGGCGCGAGCACCGCCTCGCAGACCGGCTGGGCGCTGCTCGCCCTGCACGCCGCCGGCGAGCACGGCGAGGCGGTGGAGCGCGGAGTGCGCTGGCTGCTCGCGAGCCAGCGGCCCGACGGCGGCTGGGACGAGCCCCAGTACACGGGCACGGGCTTCCCCTCCGACTACTACATCAACTACCACCTCTACCGGTTGACGTTCCCGATGATGGCGCTGGGCCGTTGCCTGGGCATGGCCCTGCCCCTCTGGTCTTCCGGGGGGATGGCCGGCTCCTCCGGCGGCGGTGCGGGGTGACGCTGATCGCCGAGCGGCCGCTCGGCGCGCCGAGGGCCGAGGCCGTGATGGCGCGGGCGGCGACGGAGAACTTCACCGTGGCCAGCTGGCTGCTGCCGCGCCGGCAGCGGGACCATCTGCTCGCGATCTACGGCTTCGCGCGCCTCGTCGACGAGCTCGGCGACTCGCTTGCGGGCGATCGCGGCGCCGCGCTGGACTGGCTCGCCGCCGAGCTCGACCTCGCCTACGAGGGACATGCCACGCATCCGCTGCTCGTGCGCCTGCAGCCCGTGCTCGTGCAGTGCGCACTGCCGCGCGATCCGTTCCTGCGCCTGATCGAGGCCAACCGCGTCGATCAGCGCACCCACCGCTACCGCACGTGGGAGCAGCTGCGGGCGTACTGCGCGCTGTCCGCCGACCCGGTCGGCGAGCTCGTGCTGGAGGTCTTCGGACTGGCCACCCCGGCACGGGTCGCGCTCTCGGACAGCATCTGCACGGCGCTCCAGCTCGCCGAGCACTGCCAGGACGTGGCCGAGGATCTCGCCGCCGGGCGCGTCTACCTGCCGCTCGAGGATCTCGAGCGCTTCGGTGTCCGCGTTGAGGACCTGCACTCCGCGCACGTCAACGCGCCGCTGCGCGAGCTGCTTGCGTTCGAGGTCGCGCGGGCCCGTGCGCTGCTGCACGAGGGCATCCCGCTCGTGGCCGAGCTGCGGGGTCGCCTGCCTGCTTGCCTGCCTGTGCCCGGGAGGGTGCGCCCGTCAGGGTGTGCCCGTGAGGGCGTGCCCTTCAGGGTGCGCTTGGCAGTGGCGGGCTACGTCGGCGGCGGCGAGGCCGCGCTGCGGGCGATCGAGGCCGCCGGCTATGACGTTCTCGCGGGCGCTCCCAGCGCGAGCACGGCCCTGCGCCTGCGCTGCCTGGCCGGCACCCTGCGCGCCGCGTCAGGGCGGCGGTGAGCTCGGGCACGGCATCGAGCGCGGCAATCGCCTCGCCCGGGCGGATCGCTGAGGCCTACCGGCACTGCGAGGCGCTCACGCGCGCCGAGGCGGCCAACTTCTACTACGGCATCCGCCTGCTCCCGCACGAGCGAAGGCGCGCGATCTGCGCGGTGTACGCGTTCGCCCGCCGCGTCGACGACATCGGCGATGGCGAGCTCCCGCGCGAGGCCAAGCAGCAGCTGCTCGACGCCGAGACGCGTGCGCTCGCGGGAGTCGAGGACGCCGGCGTGGCCGGCGACGATCTCGTGATGATCGCGCTCGCGGACGCCTACCGCAAGTTCCCCGTTCCGCGCGGGGCGCTGGGCGAGCTGATCGAGGGCGTGCGGATGGATGTCGCCGGCGTCCGCTACGAGGTCTTCGACGAGCTCGTGCTCTACTGCAGGCGCGTCGCCGGGGCGATAGGACGCGTCTGCCTGGCGATCTTCGGCCTGCTCGAAGGCGCCGACCGCGCAATCGCCGAACGGCTCGCCGACGAGCTCGGCGTCGCGATGCAGCTGACGAACATCCTGCGCGACGTGCGCGAGGACGCCGAGAACGGGCGCGTGTACCTGCCCGCGGAGGATCTCCGGCGCTTCGGGATGCTGCCGCGCGGGTACACCCTGAAGGGCGCACCCTCACCCTCCCTGCGGGAGGACACCCTGTCGGGCGCACGCAGGCAGGCGGCCGAGCACGACGTCGCGGCGATCCTCGTCGCGCTGGCGGCCCCCCCATCGGGAGGACGCGGCGGGGCTCGAGCCGGCACCGAGGACGCGGTCGCGCAGAGCGCGGGCCAGGCGGGGCTGGCAGCGCTCGTGCGCTTCGAGGCTGCTCGTGCCCGGGTGTGGTTCAAGCGCGGAAACGCGCTCACGCGCTTGCTCGATCGCCGCAGCGCCGCGTCGGTGCTGGCGATGGCGGGCATCTACGAGCGCCTGCTCGACCGCATCGAGGCGCATCCCGAGCAGGCCGTGCGCGGACGCGTTTCGTTGTCCGCGCGCGAGAAGGCGCTCGTGGCGGCGCAGAGCATGCTGCGGGGCGCGTGGTGAGCGAGCAGCGGCATGTCGTCGTCGTAGGCGGCGGCCTCGCGGGGATAACGGCCGCGCTCGACGCCGCCGACGGGGGCGCTCGCGTGACGCTGCTGGAGGTCAGGCGCCGGCTCGGCGGCGCCGCCTACTCGGTCACGCGCGAGGGTCTTGAGATGGACAACGGCCAGCACGTGTTCCTGCGTGGCTGCATCGCCTATCGCGGGCTGCTCGCGCGCCTGGGCAGCGAGCACCTCGTCGCGGTGCAGCCGCGTCTGGAGATCCCGGTGCTGAGGCCCGGCCACGAGCCGTTTCGCCTGCGCCGCAGCTCGCTGCCAGCGCCGCTGCACCTGGCGCCGGCGCTCGCCCGCTATCCCCACCTGTCGCCCCGGCAGCGCCTGAGCGCCGTGCGCGCAGCGTTCGCGCTCGGGCGCATCGACCCCGCCGAGCTGCGGCTAGATCGCATCACGCTCGGCGAGTGGCTCACGCGCCACGGACAGGGAGCGCAGGCGATCGCCGCGCTGTGGGACCTGATCGCGCTGCCGACGCTCAACCTTCCCGCCGAGCAGGCTTCGCTGGCGCTCGGCGCGTTCGTGTTCCGCATGGGCCTGCTCTCATCGGCGTCGGCCGGAGACATCGGCTTTCACGTGGGTACGCTCTCGCAGATCCTCGACGCTCCCGCGCAGCGGGCGCTGCGCCGCGCCGGGGTCGAGGTGAGGCTCGGCTGGGGCGCCGAGCGCCTGCTTGGGGGCGCCCCTCAGGGTGTCCTCTCGAAGAGTGGGCAGCGCGCCGGCGAGAGCCTTCAGGTGCATGGTCGCGACGGGGAGCAGATCGACGCCGACGCGCTCATCCTGGCCGTTCCCCACACCCGCGCGGCCCGCCTGCTGGAGCCGCTGCTAGGGCAGCGTGCCGCCTCGCTGCGCGATCTCGGCGCCTCCCCGATCGTGAACCTCCACGTCGTCTATGACCGCGTCGTCTGCGACTATCCGTTCGCGGCCGGCGTGGAGAGCCCCGTGCAGTACATCTTCGACCGCAGCGCCGCCGCGGGGGCGCCCGCTGGATGCCAGTACCTCGCGGTCTCGCTGTCCGGCGCCGAGCGCGAGATGAGGCTCGGCGTGCAGGAGCTGCGCGAGCGCTACCTGCCGGCGCTCGCCACGTTGCTGCCGCGCGCTCGCGACGCGCGCGTAGAGAGCTTCCTCGTGACCCGTGAGCACGCTGCGACGTTCCGCGCGGGGCCCGGGGTGGAGGCGTTGCGACCGGCTGCGCGCACGCCGATACCGGGCCTGCTGCTCGCGGGCACGTGGACCGCGACCGGCTGGCCCGCGACACTCGAGAGCGCGGTCCTGAGCGGGCACGAGGCGGCCGCGCAGGCGCTCGTCAAGATCGGGCTCGGCGGCTCCGGGCGCGGTGGCGCGCGGGCCGACGCGAGCAGCTGGGCCGGAGCGCCTTCGCCCGCCCTCCAATGGGAAGCACACGCAGGCAGGAAGGCGGATGCGGGGGCGGTGGCGGCCGGATGAGCGAGCTGCTGCTCGCGGCGCCGCTGCGGGTCGAGGCGGTCCTGATCGCCTCGGCGGCGCGCGGGACGTCGATCCTCAAGACGGGCATGGGCCCGGCGCGAGCGCGAGCCTCGGCCGGCGCGCTGCGCTGGGACGCGGCCCGCGCGCTGCTCGTGGTGGGCTTCTGCGGCGGGCTCGACGAAGAGTCGGCGCCCGGCGAAGTGATCATCCCCGAACAGGTCTATCCGGCGGGCGACGAGGGTCATCCGGAGGGGCCGGTCAGCTGCGATCTCGCGCCCGCGCTCGTCAGCCGCCTCGCCGGGCGGGGGCTGAAGCTGCGCAACGGGCCGATCGTGTGCGTCTCGCGGATCGCGGTGGGCGAGCGCAGGGAGCAGCTGCTCGCGGACGGTGCGATCGCGGTCGACATGGAGTCGGTGTGGCTGGCCGAGGGCGCACGCGGGCGTCCATTCGGCGTTGTGCGCGTCGTGCTCGACAGTCCCTCGCACGAGCTCTTCCGCATCGGCGCCGTCGGCGGAGCGCTGCGGGCCGCGCGCGCGTTGCGCCGCGTAGCGGGCGCGCTTCACGACTGGGCGCCGGGCGTCTAAGGTGGGCGCGATGGCCGTTCGGATGAGGCAGAGCACGCGTATGGGCTGGTACCTCATGCGCCAGCGCCTGGCCAAACGCGAGCGCTTCCCGCTGATCGTCGAGCTCGAGCCGCTCTTCCAGTGCAACCTCGCCTGCTCGGGCTGCGGCAAGATCCAGCACCCGGAGCACGTGCTGCGCCGGCGAATGCCGGTCGCGCAGGCCGTCGGCGCCGTCGAGGAGTGCGGCGCGCCGATGGTCTCGATCGCGGGCGGCGAGCCGCTCGTGCACCCCGAGATCCACATGATCGCCGACGAGCTCGTGAAACGAAAGAAGTTCGTCTACCTGTGCACGAACGCGCTCCTGCTCGAGCGCCGGCTCGACAGGTTCAAGCCGAGCCCGTACTTCGCGTGGGCGATCCACATCGACGGGCTGCGCGAGCGCCACGACGCGTCGGTCGAGCGCGAGGGCGTCTTCGACGTAGCGGTCGCCGCGATCCGCTCCGCGAAAGCGGCTGGCTTCCGTGTGACGACCAACACGACCTTCTTCACGCACGACTCGCCGAAGACGATTCGCGACGTGCTGGATTTCCTCAACGACGACCTCGGCGTCGACGAGATGATGATCTCGCCCGCCTACGCCTATGAGAAAGCGCCCGACCAGGAGCACTTCCTCGGCGTTCAGCAGACCCGCCAGCTGTTCAGCGAGGCCTTCGCCGACGGCCGCCGCAAGCGCTGGCGCCTGAACCACAGCCCGCTGTTCCTCGACTTCCTCGAGGGGAGGGCCGAATTCGACTGCACCGCGTGGGGCATACCGAGCTACTCGCTGTTCGGATGGCAGCGCCCCTGCTACCTGATGTCCGACGGCTACACCCAGACCTACAAAGAGCTTGTCGAGACGACCGACTGGGACCGCTACGGACGCGGGCGCGACCCCCGTTGCGAGAACTGCATGGCCCACTGCGGCTATGAGCCGACGGCCGTGCTCCAAACGACGCGCTCGCTGCGCCAGTCACTCCGGGCTCTCGCCGGCTGAGCTGCCGCCGGTGCGGATGTCGCGCCAGGTCAGGCCCTCGCCCAGCAGCGCAGGCACGCCCAGCGCGAGCGCGGTGAGGACCTCGACGGCCTGCAGGATGATGCCGTAGGCGACGCCCGTGCCTGCGTTCACCCCGTAGGCGGCGAGCACGACCGCGCAGGCCGCCTGGAAGACGCCGACGTTCGAGGGCGTCGCCGGCAGGACGGCGCTGAGGTTGACCGCGAGCAGGATCGCCGCCGCGGCGACGAGGCCGCCATCCGCCTGCAGCCCGAGGGCGAGCATCACGGAGTAGCAGGCGAGCCACTGCAGGGCCCACGCGAGCAACTGCGCGAGGATGGCGGTGATCCCGTAGCGCGGCCTGCGGAACGCCGCGAGACCCTGGCGTGCGAGGCGCAGCATGCGTGCGACGAGGTCGGCCGCGGTCACGAGCCTCGGGGAGCGCGAGTTGCGAGCCAGCTCGAGCAGGCGCGGGCCGACGAGGACTACGATGCACAGCGCCAGCGGGACCGCGAGCGCGCCGGCCAGCCCGGCGAGATGCCCGTGCAGGAGGGGCACGCTGGTGAACGTGATCGCGAGCAGGATGCCGAGCGCGAGAAGGTTGATCAGCGTCTGGGAGAAGACCGTTCCGGCGACGACCGGCAGCTGGCGCCTGGTGGGGCCGTCGAGCCGCCGCGAGAGCACGAAGATGCGCGAGGGCTCGCCGATCCGTCCGGGAAAGACGGCCGATGCCATCACGCCGATCATCGTCGCTCGCACGACCGGCGCCAACGGCATCGGCGTCTCCGGCAGCGCCGCGCGCAAGACCTGATGCCAGGAGATCGAGCGCAGCACGAGCGAGGATCCCATCAACACGAGCGCCAGCACGATCCAGCCGGGTGTCGCGGTGATGAGGACGTGGCCGATTCGGTGCAGGTCCAGGTGCAGCAGCGCGTAGACGACGAGCGCGACGACGAGCGCGAACGCGAGCACGAGCCCCGAGCGCTTGAGAAGGGCTCGGCGCGTACGCAACTGCGTGCTCTCCGATACACCCATCACGCGGGGTCTAGCAGGTCGGCATCGCGTTTACCGAGCCCCGTCGGCGGGCCTGTCCGCACGGGACGATCACCCACCCGCGCCCGCGCGTCCTTCCGAAGGGAGGATGCGCTCGACCGCGCATCGCGCGCCGGGCGGCCAAGCAAGGCCGCGCCTGCCGCTGCGGCGGCGGGGCGCGGCTCGCGCGCCCCGCCGCCCAGCGGATCAGACGACCATTCCGGGCTCGACGTCTTTGAGCGAGATCCGGATCTGCTCGCGCAGGTCAGGCGTGTTCTCGTGCTTGTGCGCGGTGATCGCGTGCGTGACCGCGGCGTCGAGCACGTGGCCTTCGCTTCCTGCGATCACGAGATCGCAGCCGTTCTCGCTCGGCATCTCGCGGCAGTCGATGTACTTTCGATCCATGGTTCCTCCCGATCGGATGCGACTTCCAGGGAACGCCCGAGATGCTACGCCCGCAGCTCGCGCGGCGGGGCCCGCGGCTCGGGCGGGGCGGGCGGCGTCGGTGGAGATTGCGAGGGTCCGCCGCGAAGCCGCCACACGAGGTAGCCGACGATCAGCAGGTTCGCGACGAGGGCACCGACCTTCAACAGCGAGACGCCTTTCGTAAGCTCCCAGATCTCGGGCGCCAAGAACAGCGAGGTCGCGATCACGGTCAGCCACTCGGCCCATCGCCGCCTGCGCCACAGCCCGAACGCCTCGACTCCCTCGAGCGCACCGTAGGCGATCGCGAGGACGCCGAACAGCACGTCCGCGTTGCTGTGGATCCGCCGCAGTTTCTCGACGATCTGCCGCACCCAGTTGGCGTTGGGGTTCAGCCCCAGGCGCGTCGCCAGCCGTGACACTTCGTCCGCCCAGTTGGCGTGCGGGTGGCTGACGAGCACGAGACCCACCGCGATCAGCACAGCGGCGCGCAGCGTACGCTCGGCCGCGATCCAGGGCAGCAGCCTGTCTTTGCGGGCTTCGGCCGTGGTCTCGGGCACGATCCCATCTTCGCCTCAGCGACGGCGGATGGCGCCGAGGCGCGGGGCCGGGGCGCGCCGACGCGCCGCGCCAGTAGGCGCCGAAGCGAAACGACGGGCTCCGAGCCGCCGCCTCAGAGCGTGCGCCGAGGGAAACCGGGCGCCCACTCCTCGGCCTCCACGCTCAGCCCGTTGCATATGTAGGCGATCACGTGGTACCAGCCGACCGTCACGATCAGCTCGATGATCTGGCGCTCGTCGAAGCGCGCGCCAAGCTCGGCCCACAGCTCCTCGGAGATGGTGCTCGTCCGATGCAGCTCATCGGCGGCGCGGAACACGATCGCCTGCTCGGGCTCCCAGCACTCGTCGGTCCAGCTCCCGAGCACCGTCGAGCGCAGCTGCTCGTTGGTGAGCCCGAGCGGCTTGCCGAAGGCGACGGCGTGGACTCCCCACTCGTACTCGTTGCGCGTCAGAGCACACGTGCGGTGGATCGCGACCTCGCGCAGCTGCGGGGCGATGCTCGCCCCGGCACCGAGGATGCCGGCCCCGAGTGGGCGCATGCGGCCCGCGAGGTCGTTGTTGCGAGCGAGCGTGCGGAACAGGCGCAGCGGCTCGGCGGAGCTGTTGGGCGGCATCCACTTGGCGAGCATCGCTGCCACGTCGGGCTCGTACGGGGGCTGCAACGGCGCGAGTCGTGGCGCCTGGCTGGTCGGGGACATCGTCCACCTCCTATCGTAGGTCGCTTCGATTTTCACAGCAGCAGAGCACACACTAGCGCTTCGATATGAGAAGCGCTAGTGTGCTCCTCGCGACGGCTCTCGGCGCCCCGAAGCGCTGCACATCAGCCCATGAACGACGATCGACGGCCCAAACCCGAGCCGACGCAGCCAGGCGCGCGCGCGCAGCGATCGACCCGCGCGGCGCGCTCGGGTCCCGCGCCGGGCCGGCCCGTGCGCGGATCGCGCAGCGGTCGCCCGATCATGGCGCTGCTGGACCTGCTCGGGCGCCGCTGGGCGCTGCGAGTGATCTGGGAGCTGCGCGATCAGCCGCTGTCGTTCCGCGCCCTCCAGGAGCGCTGCGAGGGAATGTCCTCGAGCGTGCTCAATCAACGGCTCGCGGAGCTGCGGGCGGCCGGGATCGCCGCCAGCGGACCGCTCGGCTATCAACTCTCGGCCGAGGGCCGCGAGCTGCTCGCCGCGTTTGCGCCGCTCGACGCGTGGGCGCAGCGGTGGTCGGCGCGCTCGGCGCCGGAGGCCCGCTCGGCGCGTCGCTGAGGACGCTCAGATCTCGAGCATCAACGTAACGGGCCCGTCGCCCACGAGCTCGACCGTCATCTGCGCGCCGAACACGCCGCCTCGCGCCCCCGCTCGCTCACAGAAGCGTTCGTAGAGCGGCTCGGCTTGCTCGGGGCGCGCCGCCGCGACGAAGCTCGGGCGGTTGCCCCTGCGTGTGTCGCCGTAGAGCGTGAACTGGCTCACGCAGAGGATCTCGCGATCGCCGAGCGGCTCGTTCATGTTGCCGCTCTGATCGGCGAACACGCGCAGGGCGCGCACCTTGTCGGCCAGGCGCTCGGCGGCCGCGGGGTCGTCGTCGTGCCCGATCCCGAGCAGGACCAGCAGCCCGGGCCCGATCGCCGAGACCGTCTCGCCGTCCACGAGCACCGCCGCGCGGGTGACCCTCTGAACGAGCGCGCGCATGGCCGCCGAGTATGGCATAGTTAAGTGTATGCTTAACCAAATAATCCAAGTACACCAAATGCCCACCGGCGCCCCCGCGATCGACGAGGTCTTTCAGGCCCTCTCCGACCCCACGCGGCGAGCGATGGTCGAGCGTCTCAGCAGCGGATCGGCGTCGGTGAGCGAGCTTGCGCGCCCGCTGCCGATGTCGCTGCCGGCGGTCGTGCAGCACCTGCACGTGCTCGAGCGCAGCGGCCTCGTGAGCTCGCGCAAGGTGGGACGCGTGCGCACCTGCAGCATCGAGCCGGCTGTCCTGAGCGAGGCAGAGCGGTGGATCGCCGAGCGTCGCGCGGCCTGGAGCACGAGCTCGACTTCCGCGTAGGCGGCGCGGAGCACCTCGAGGTGACGACCGGCGAGGGCGCCTCCGCCGCGGGCGCTCGCGTGGCCGGGCGCTAGCCGTGTGAGAGTCGCGGCACCGAGCCGGCGCCGGCCGGCAGGGCGCCTGGCGCAAGCGGGCGGTCGGCTTCGCGGCGCAGGCGCATGATGCCGCGCCAGTCGGCCCACGCGGTCGCGAGGATCGCCACGCGCGAGTCGCGGTCCTCGACCCAGCGCACCGGCACCTCGTGGATCGCCAGGCGGCCGCGCTGGGCCCGATAGAGCAGCTCGGTGTCGAAGAACCACTCCTCGTCGAAGACCTCGTCGAGCAGGGGCTTTACGACGTCGCCGCGGATCGCCTTGAAGCCGCACTGCGCGTCGGAGAACCCGACGCGCAGCATGACGCGCAGCAGCGTGTTGTAGGCGCGCGAGATCAGCTCGCGCTTGACGCTGCGACGCACCTCGGCACCGGGAGCCAGACGGGAGCCGATCGCGACGTCGCCGCGACCGGCAAGCAGAGGCCCGAGCAGGGCGGGGAGGGCGTCGAGGTCGGTGGAGAGGTCGACGTCCATGTAGGCGACCACCTCGGCGTCGCTGGCCGACCAGGCCGCGCGCAGCGCTTGGCCGCGGCCCTTGCGATCGAGATGGAGCACCCCGACCTCGGGAAGCTCGCGGGCGAGCTCGCGGGCGAGCGCGAGCGTTCCGTCGGTGCTGGCGTTGTCGGCGATCGTGATCGCGTAGCTGACGGGGAGCTGCCGGCGCAGGTACTCGCGCAAACGGGAGACGCTCGCGCGCAACACGTGCTCCTCGTTGTAGACCGGGATCACGATCTCGACGGCGGGCGCCTGCCGGCGACGCGCCGAGGCGGGGGGATCGGCGTAGACGCCGCCGGGCTCGCCCGGCCAGGCGCTGTGGGGGGGATTCAGCGTGGTGGTGTCGATGTCAGACATGCTCGGCGGCAGCCGTTTGACGGGCCTGCACATACCCTGAGAGCTCGCTGAGCTCGATCGTGCGCGGCGGCTCGAAGACCTGGTGGGAGCCGTCGTCGAATACGACCACGCCGCCCTGCGCCAGCCACCTGGCCGCGCCTCGCGGGCCGCTCAGCAGCGCCGCCTTGGCACGGATCTCGGCGCCCAGCGCGCTGTCGGCCAGCGCGCTCGCCTGTACGATCCCGGTGAACGCCGGCCGTCCCGTCGCGGGATCGAGGAGATGATGCGCGGGCTCGCCGCGCTCGTCCAGCCAGCTGCGGCGGCCGATGCCGCTGGTCGCGACGCCGCCGGCCTCGATCTCGAACGTGTGCATTACGCCGGCGTCGAACGGGCTCTCGACCTCGACCGATCGCGAGACCGCCTCCGCTCCGCCGACGAACAGATCGCCCGCACAGTTCACCGCGAAGCGCGCGTGTCCAGCGAGCTCGGCTGCGAGCACGTCGGCGAACAGGCCCTTGGCGATGCCGCCGCTGTCCAGCTTCAGGCCCGGCGGCCGCACGACCGTGGCGCTCGCAACGTCCACCTCGAGCTCGCGCCAGCGCGCCGCGCCCGCCGCGGCCGGCCGGCGCTCCGGAGCCAGCGCCAGCGCGCGGGCGAGCGGAAGGGGCGCGGCGATCTCACCCGCGTAGCCCGCGTCCTGCACCGCGTCGAGCAGCGTCGCGTCGACGAGCCCGTCGGTGAGCGACGCCGCGCCGCGCACGCACGCGGCAAAGCGCGCCATCAACGGGCTCACGCGTACGAGCCCTTGGGGGTCTCCGTTCAGTCGCGAGAGCTCGCTGTCGGGCAGGAACCGGGAGAACCGCGTGTGCCATTCGAGCAGCCTGCGGCGCACGCCGGCGGCGGCCTCCTCGGCTCTACCAAGCGGGCCCGCTCCCGTTACGTGAACGGTGCAGATCGAGCCGAAGCACTCGAACGAGTCGCTCGCCTCGTCGCTCATGACTGCGAGGTCGTCACGGAGGAGGGACTGCTCGATTCGCCGGACTGCGTCGATGACGATCCGCTGCTCGAGCCGGACGATTCGCTGCCCGTCGAGCCCGAGCCGCTCGAGCTCGATTCCGTGCCCGTCGCCACGGATTCCGTGGAGCTCGATTTGGCGGCGGCGGTGCCGGATTCGGTGGAGCTCGACTTCGTGGAGGTTGTGCTCGTCGAGCCCGAGCTGGTCGAGGTCGCCGCCCGGCGTCGCGCCGAGGCGGTGAGGGCCGGATCGTGGCCAGAAGCAAGCTGTACGTAGACGGTCAGGAAGGCGGCGACGAAGAGGGCGGAGCTCAGCGCCGCGACCGAGCGTCGGATCAGCCGCGCGCGGCGGAGCATCGCGGCGCGCTTGGCGCGCGCGAGCCCGCGTGCGGAGTGTTGGCGCGCCTGGCGCTCGCTGTCGCTCTCGGCGGGTGCGGGGGAGAGGGTGCTGGTGGTCATGTGCGCTCCTGGGTGCTCGTGGTGGGGGTTGTCGGGAGCTCAGGGTGGCGCTCGCGTGTCCGAGCGCCCTCGCGATTGCCTGGGAGAGAGCTGGCGGTTGCCGGCGCCACGCTCATCGTGCGCCTTCGGCTGCGCCCTGGCCGGTGTGCGTCGACGGCGTCTTTTCGCTCGAGCGTCCGAGGTGGCGAACGGCGAGCAGGACGAGGGCGGGGAGGACCGCGATCGCTGTCATCGCCAGGAACCACGTCTGGCCGGCGTCGGTGCCCTCTCCCAGCGAGTGGACGACGCCGAGCAGCCATGCGAGCGCGACGAAGCGATGCAGCCGGCGCCAGCGCTGCGCGCCGATCCGCGTGCGCGCGTAGTAGGAGAGACCGAGGATCGCCATCATCCAGAAGGCGACGATGCCGGTGCTCGTCCAGAAGGTCTTGTAGGCGCCGAGGAATGGCACGGCCACGTCGCCGAGGCTCGGGTGGAGGTAGCCGTCGCCGATCAGCGTCAGCCCGTGCACGGCGATCGCGAAGAGCGTCGCGAGCGAGAGCGCCTCGTGCGTGACTCGCATGTCGCCCCAGCGCCCGCGGAGCATTCGCCCGCCCATCAGCAGGCCGAGGCAGACGGAGACGCTCGAGAGCAGGAGCGCCGTGATCCCGGCCGCGCGGCTGGTGATCCAGAAGAGGTGTGGCCCTGTGGCCGTGGCGATGATTTGTGTGCTCATGTGATGATCAAAGCGCTCGATGCTTGGAGGTTCCTTGGAAGGTCCTGGGGGCTCGGTGCGGTTCTGTTGGTGGCTCCGTCGGCAGTGACGAGAGGTCGCTGTGGGCGTCTGCAGCGTGTGTCACGTCTGCCGGCGCGGAGCACGCACGCTCACTCTGAGACGCCGCTCTGAACGGCGACTAACCGGCGATTAACGAGCCGCTAAGCGCGAAAGCGGCGGACGGCTGGGCGCCGACCGCCGCTCGCGCGACGTTCCATGAGGATCGCCTCAGGCCGCGCTTGACAGCGGCGCCGAGGTGGCACGAGGCCGCTGCGCGTCTTGGCGGCGTCGTGGTAGGCCCTCTCCGTCGGGTGCAGCGGCGACCGGTGCGGTCGGGACGCCGGATACGGGCTGGGCGGGTGCCGAAGAGACCGACGCGGCGTGCGGGCGCAGACGGCTCGGGAGCGTCATCGCGAGCGCGAGCAGCCCCACGAGAGCCAGGCCGGCGATCATGTTGGCGGCGAGTGCGAGTGACAGTGACATCTGGTTTCTCCTTCGGTCGCTTGGCTGGTATGACCGAGTCTCCCTCTCCAGCCTCAGGCGGACGTGGCGTTCACCTGAGAGCCGCCTGAGAGGACAGGCAGCACGAGCTCGAAGATCGCGCCGCCGTCCGGCGCGTTTTCGGCGCTGACGTTGCCGTGGTGGGCGACGACGATCTCGCTGACGATCGCGAGCCCTAGACCTGCCCCGCCCTTTCCGCGCTCGCGCCCGGCCTGCCTGCCTGTCCTTCCGAAGGGAGGGTGCCCTCCAGGGTGCGCGCGCCAGAAGCGATCGAAGAGGTGCTCGGCCGCCCCTGGCGGAAGGCCGGGGCCGTGGTCGCGCACGCGCACCCTCACCTCCTGTGCGCTCCGCTCGACGGTCACGTCGATCGCGCTATCGGCGGGCGTGTGTACGAGCGCGTTGCGCATCAGGTTGGCGAGCACCTGCTGGAGCTGGTGGGGATCGCCCGAGACGACGGCGCTCGCGGGCGCCTGGAGGGTGATCGCACGCTGGGGAGAGGTCGCGCGCGCGTCGGTGACGGCGTCGCGGGCGAGCGTGGCGATGTCGACGTCCTCGCGCCGCGGCGCCGGAGCCTCGTCGAGCCGCGCGAGCGTGAGGAGATCCTCGACGAGCACGCCCATGCGGCGCGACTCGTCCTCTATCCGGCGCATCGCCAGCTCGGTGTCGGCTCTGCTCGCGGTGGCGCCCATGCGGAACAGCTCGGCGTAGCCGCGGATCGACGCAAGCGGCGTGCGTAGCTCGTGGGAGGCGTCGGAGAGGAACTGCCGCAGGCGATCTTCGCTGGCCTGTCGTTCGGCGAAGGCCTGCTCGAGGCGGTCGAGCATCCCGTTGAGCGCGAGGCCGAGCCGGCCGATCTCCGTCTTGGGCTCGGCCGGGCTCACGCGCCGCGAGAGCTCGCCGCCGGCGATCTGGTTGGCGGTCACCTCCATCCGATCGAGGGGCCTGAGGCCGAGCCGCACGACGAAGAACGCGGTCAGCCCGAGCGCGAGCAGGACGCCTGCGATCACGAGTACCTCGACGAGCAGAAGGCGGTTGAGCGTGTCCTGCACTTCTCCGAGCGGCACGGCCGCGATCGTGATGCCCGGGTCCTCCGGATCGCGGCGGGCGTAGGCGCGGTAGTGAAGGCCGGAGGATCCGACCGAGCCGACGGTGAAGGCGGCGCCGATCGGGATCTTGGCGGGGATCGCGGGCGCGGCCGGTATCGGTTCGCTCGGGCTGTATTTGATCAGCACGTGGCCGAGCACGTTGCCGGAGGCGTCGCGGCGTTGACCGTATGTGCCGGGCGGGAGGTTGATGGCGGGTCTTCCGCCGAGGCCGCCAGGGCCGCCACCGGGTCTGAAGCCGCCCCCACCCTGGCTGTCCGGGAGCCCGGACTGCCCGGTTTCGGTGGCGGGCCTGTAGCCGGCCGCGTCGAGCGCCTGCGAAAGGGCGGGCACCGCAGCGCGCGCCTCCTGGTCTACGCGCCCGTAGAGGAATGAGCGCTGCTCGGCGTACGTCACCAGGCCGAGCAGAATCAGCCCGGCCGCCGAGAGCAGGAGCACCCCCGTGAGCAGCCGGGCCCGCAGCGAGGCCATCAACGACGTGGCGCCTGCAGGGCGTAGCCGACGCCGCGGACCGTGCGAATCAGCGACGGGCCATCTGCGTCGAGCTTCTTGCGCAGGTAGCTGATGTAGGTCTCGAGCACGCGGCCGTCGCCGCCGAAGTCGTACTCCCACACGTGGTCGAGGATCTGCGCTCTGGTCATCACCCGACGCGGATTGAGCATCAGATAGCGCAGCAGCCGATATTCGGTGGCGGTGAGCTCGATCGGCGCGCCCGCGCGCGTGACCTCGTGCGACTCCTCGTCCAGCTCGAGATCCTCGAACACCAGGCGCCCCGACTCGGCTGGCGCCTGCCCGGTCCGCCTCAGGATCGTGCGTACGCGCGCGATCAGCTCCTCGAGGCTGAAGGGCTTGGTCATGTAGTCGTCGCCGCCGCCGGTGAGGCCGCGGACCTTGTCCTCGGTCGCGTCGCGCGCGGTGAGGAAGATGATCGGCACACCGGCGCGCTGGGCGCCGAGGCGTTCTGCTACCTCGAAGCCCTCCATGTCCGGAAGCATCACGTCGAGGATCATGATGTGCGGTTTGAAGCGCGTCACCTGCGCCACCGCCTCGCGGCCCGTGGAGGCGGTCTCGACCGTGAACCCCTGATAGCGCAGCGCCATCGAGATCACCTCGCAGATGTTCGGCTCGTCGTCGACGACGAGCACGCGCGCGTTGTCGGGTGCGTCGGGCATTCGGGTCGGCCTCCTTTCAGTCCTCCGCGTGCCTTCTCGCCCGGCTGGTAGCCCCTGGCTGCTGTGGAGATGCCATCTCGACTCAGGCTCGTTGCAGTCGCAGGTCGAATTCCATCGTCGCCTTTTCGGTCACCGTCACGAAGCCGCCGACGCTGGGCGCGGTCATGTTGAACTCTCGCCATGGGAAGGTGAGCGTGCCGACCGCCTGTAGTGAGGAGCTCGAGATGCTCACTTCAAGCGGGACGGTGACGCGTCTGGTCGTGCCGTGGATCTGCAACTCGCCGGTCGCCGAGACGTGTGCGACACCGCCGCCGAGGACGGAGGCGGGCAGCGAGATGGGGCTCAGCAGGGTGAACATGGCGGTCGGATAGCGGTCGCTTTCCAGGCCGATGGAGTGGATTTTTTCATCCCGCATCGAGCGGTCGCTTTTCAGCGTGTTGACGGCGATCGTGAACGCGGCCGCGCTCACCCTCACCGTGCCCGCCGACCGGGCGACGCTCGCCGAGCCGCTGATCTGGGAGGTGCGCCCCACGGCGTCGCTCTGCGCGGGCAGGAAGGCGAGCTGCTCGCGCACGCGGTAGCCGGCCTCCGAGCCGCTCGCCACGCTCCACGTTCCCGCCACCGAGGAGGAGGGCGTCGAGGACGCGCCGGCGCTCGCGGCGGCGCCCGTGGCGCTCTTGGCGGTGGCGGTAGCGGTCGTCGTGGCCGAGGCGGCGAGCTTGAACGGCTTTGGCGAGGAGGTGGGGAACAGCACGAAGTAGACGACCAGGAAACCGGCCACGGCCACGGCGAGCGCCGCCCCGGCGATCGCGAGCAACGTCCTCCGCGTGCTGCGCGGGCGCCTGATACGTGCTCTCATCGGTTCGATCCTCTCTCTTCGCCTGGGACGGGTCAACGATTTCGCTGAACACATCTAGGACCGCCACGCTTGGCGGCCGCTGGGCGCTTGCTGAGAGACTGCTGAGAGTCGCCGAACCCGTGGACGGGCTCCATCGCCTGGCGCTGCGGGCCGGGGAAGCACGCCGCCGAGACGATCCTCCCGAGACGAAAAGCGACGCGGTCCCGAGCCGTTTGAGGAACCCTTCCCGCCCGACCCGAGGGCCATGCGGTTCTTGGTGGCGCGGCCTCACACCTCGGTGGCCTCGCTCTTTGCGACTCGGAGCCGCGTCTTCAGTCAACGTAGGCGGGTGGCGTCTCGATTGCAACACCCTCTCGCGAACGATCCCGCACCTTGCGCAGAAAACCCCCGACGGCGCCTTCAGTCGCCCGCCCGAGGCAGCTCCGCAGTCGTCTCCGCGTCGTCGACGGCATAGCTGCGAAGCCCACTTCTGACCCAATTGGGGATCGCGGTCTTGCCCCAGCTCGAGCGCTCGACGCACACGTGACGCAGCCACCCCGCCAGCAGCAGCTGCTCGCCTCGCAGGACGTCGATCTCGGTCGTGATCGCCGTCGCGCCGATGCGCCTCACGAGCACGCGCAGGGTGAGCTCGTCGTCGAAGCGCGCTGGCGCGAGGAAGCGCAGGTTGGTCTCGGCGACGACCGCGTCGATGCCGCGCGCGACCATCTCCTGCCACGGCCCGACCGCCGCGCGCCACATCTCGGTGAACGCCACGTCGAAGTAGAGGAGGTAGTTCGCGTTGAAGACGATGCCCTGCGGGTCGCACTCTCCGTAGCGCACGCGGAGGTGGTGGCAGTAAGGCCCCGGCACGGCGCTCAACCCTACTGCCGGCGACGGTGGGCTCGCGCGCCTCGGGTAGGCTGCGCCTGCCCCGACGAGGAGGATGCAAGCGTGCCCGTGCAGGAGATCGCGCCCGGCCTTGTGCGCTGGACGGCGCCGCACCCCGACTGGCGGGCGGATGCCGAGCCGGGCGGCTCCTCGGATTGGCCCCGGCTCGTCGGCAGCGTCCTGTACGAGCTCGAGCAGATCGTCGTGCTGATCGATCCGCTGCTGCCCCTCGATGGCCGTGAGGAGTGCCTGGGCCGGCTCGACAGTCGCATCGGGGCTCGCCCGGTGAGCATCCTCACTACGATCCACTGGCACATCCGCGACCGCGCCCTGCTCGCCGAGCGCTACCGGGGCAGATGGACCCGGGCGTGGAACGTGGTGCCCCGCGGCGTTGTGCGCAAGCCCCTGCGCGGAGCGGGGGAGACGCTCTACTGGCTGCCGGGCGCGGCCGCGCTCGTGTCCGGAGATCGGCTGATCGGAGACGGCCGGGGCGGCCTGCAGGTCTGCCCGCAGTCATGGCTCGCGGACGTGGCCGTGGATCGCCGCGGCCTCGCATTGCTGATGCGCGGCCTGCTCGAGCTGCCGATCGAGCGGGTCCTCGTCTCTCACGGCGATCCCGTGTTGAGCGACGGCCGCGCCGCGCTCGCGCGAGCGCTCGGCGAGGCCCAGGAGGCCGGAGCGGCGCTGGACTAGGGTGTCGCCCGATGCACGTCACCAGCTACGGCGACCTGCGCGCGTTCAAGACGCTCGACGGGTCTGAGATCCGCGAGTGGGCCGGTAGCGTCTCGGCACAAGGTCTTCAACGTGGGGCCATCGACGCTGTGCCTGCTGTGTGCATGCGCGCTCGCCTACAGCGACGAGGACACCTGCCTGACCGAGTAGGCGGCGTCGGTCGGCTCGCGCTCAGCGCTCGGCGTCCTTGCCGACGGAGTCGACCTGCTCACCAGGCCAGCGCCCCGTGAGGGCCGCGAACCAGCTCCTGCTGGCGTGGTCGAGCACGCCAGCCATGAGCCGCAGGATCGCGCCCTCGAGCACGAGCGCCGCGACCAGGCGCGGCCACGAGACCGTGCGATCCTCGGGCTTGGGCGGTCCGCCGTCGTCGAACAGCCGCCATACGCGATCGACGGCGCGTCTGCCCGTGATGCCGGCGAGCAGGCTCGAGGCGATGCGGATCGGCGCGAACACGAGCTTCATCGGGCCTGCAGCGTAGCCGGTTGCGGTGTGAGCCCGAGCGCGCGCGAGCTCGCTCAGGCCTCGGTCGCCGTCCTCGAGGCGCCGACGCGACCGTCGTGCACCGGCGTGCTCCCGGCGCGCGGCAGCACGAGCACGGGGCAGCGCGCCGCGCGCATGACGTCGGCCGAGACGCTGCCGAGCAGGGCGTGTCGCAGTGGTCCGTAGGCGCGCGAGCCGAGCAGCAGCAGGTCGAGGCTGCGAGAGGCATCGGCGAGGACTCGGCTTGGATCGCCCCGCTGCACCTCGAGCTCGACCTCGCCCGCCGCGAGACGCTCGCCGAGCAGTTCCTCGGCGACGCGCAGGAGGTTGGCGTCGATCTGCGTCGACGGCTCCTCCTCAACGGTCGGCAGCGACGGAGAGGAGAAGGCGTAGCGGGCGAGCGCCGGGCTCAGGCCGGAGCCGGCGATGATGCGCACGCGTCCGTGCAGTCGATCGGCGAGCTCGTCGGCCAAGAGGATCGCCGCTCGCCCCTCGGGCGTGTCGGCGAAACCGACCCCGATGCGCCGCAGCAGGCTGTGGTCGCTGCTCTCTGCGTAGTTCGCGGGCGCGACCGCCACCGCGCACGGAGCGCCGTGCACGACGCGCTCCATCAGGCTCACATGGCGCCGCTCCAGGCGCTCGTGGGCCGCGCCGAAGACGATCAGGTCGGCCTCTTCGCGGACCGCGAGCTCGTGCAGGGCGCGTATCGGCCACGAGGAGGTGCTCCAGTGGTAGCGCGCCATGCGGCCGTAGCGCTCGCCGAGCAGGGAGCGCAGCTCGTCGCGAACGCGTTCCTCGGCGACGCTCGCCGGCACCGTCGCGAGCAGCGGGTGGTAGGGGAAGACGACGCTCGCAGCCGCGCCGGTGGCGAGTGCGAGCCTGGTGGCGAGCGCGACGGCGTCACGGCCCGCCCGGTCGCCCGCGTACCCCACGACAAGCCTCTCGAACATACATCGAAAGCTAGAGATCGCCGGCGCGCGCGCAATCAGCATTAGGCCGTCTGCCGCTGCGGGCGAGTACCTAATCACGCCTCGGCGCCGGGCCCTTCGCCTCGCCGCGGGGCTCTTCGCCTCGCCGCGGGGCTCTTCGCCTCGCCGCGGGGCTCTTCGCCTCGCCGCGGGGCTCTTCGCCTCGCCGCGGGTAGGGTGCGCCGCGGCGCAGCCGTGTCCCCTAGCTCGCGCGGGCCCTCGCGAGCGCCTCCTCGGACGGCACGGCGACGACCGCGACCGGAGAGCTGCGCAGCAGCTCGGTCGTGACCGTCCCGACGGCGCGATGTAGGGCGGAGTGCTGCTCGGTACCGATCACGATCGCGTGGGCCCGATGCTCGATCGCGGCATGGGTGAGGGCGTGCGCGGGATCGCTGTCAGAGATCTCGGCAACGACCTGGAGGTCGAACAGCGAGTCCTCGCTCTCGAGCAGGAGCTCGTCGATCAGCGCGCGAGCAAGCTCCCGGCGCTCCTCCTTCGTGGTCAGCGGCGAGGCCGGGGCATGCTGAGAGCGCGACGCGTGCACGATCACGAGCTTGCCGTCCGGCGCCAGCTCCCGTGCAGCCCAACGCGCCGCGCCGCGCGCGCTCTCGGTGCGGTCGTAGCCGACCACGAGGCACCGCGGCGCGGCGCTCACGTCGAGCTCGTCTCACGATCGCGCGCGTCGAGATACGGCGCCAGGTACCTGGCGGCGATCTTGGTCGGCGGCGACCAGGTGGGGTAATCGGTGAGCTCGGAGCTGAAGCCCTGCCCGCCGGTGATCTTCGCGCTCAGGTAGTACGGCTTGTCGGCCGTGAGCAGGATCCCGTGCACCACCGGGTTGAAGGGCTCGGGCGTGACCGGCGCCCCGGCGAGAGCCGCTATCGATTGGGCGGCGGCATCTGCCTCCTGCGTCGCCAGGCCGCCGTGCTTGACGGCGAAGTCGATCGCGTCGCCGGCGGCGAAGACCGGCCCGACGTCGGGGACACGGCCGTGCGGGTCCACGCGGATGAAGCCGTGCTCGGCCAGGGGGATGCCGCGCACGGAGGGACCATAGAGCTCGGGCAGCGCGATCACGCGGTTGACGTGCAGATGGCGGTCGCCGGGGCTGACGATGATCTCGCCCGAGCGCGGGATCTCGGCGTAGGCCGAGGTGATCGTGTGGATGCCCGAGCGCTCGAGCAGCTCGGAGACCCTGCTGCTGGCGCCGCTGCCGAAGATCGCCAGCGGCGCTTCCTCGGGCGTGACGATCGTCGTGGCGAGCTCGACGTCCATGTCGTAGGCGCGCCCGGCGGTCATCAGCGCGAGCTCGTAGAGGGGCATCGGCCAGGCCATCCGCCCAGGCGAGACGAACGCGAGGCTCTGGACGTAGCCGCCCTCGACGTCCTCGATGATGCCGTGCAGGAGATCGTCCAGGCGCCGGTCGTCGATCGTGACGGCGTGCTCGTAGTGTGGCTTAGCGGTCGCGCCCAGGGCGAGCACGAGCGCGTCGTAGTGCAGGGCGGCGCCCGCACGCGTGCGCACGGTCTGGGCGCCGGGCTCCACCAGGTCGAGCTCGTCCGCGATCAGCTCGGCGCCCGCGTCGCGCGCGATCGGCGCAAGCGGGTAGCGGTGCGCGCGGCTGTATGCGAACGGCTCGCGCACGGTCATCGGCCGATAGACGAACTCCTCGTTGGGGGCGATCAGGGTCGTCTCGACCTCCTCGCGTGCGAGGTCTCCCAGCGCAAGGATCGTCTCCAGCGCGGCGACGCCGCCACCGGCGACGATCACGCGAAACTTCGTGGGGGTGGAGGGTTGGGAGCTCATGACCGAGAGGTTATTCGGTGGCGGCGGGTGGCAAGCGCGAGAATGCCGCGATCAACAGCGGGGAAGACTACGCACCTGCGGCGGTCGCGCATGACTGCTAGTCGGCGGCGCTGAGGCCGTGGGCACGCAAATAGCAGGCGCGATGGTAGACGTGCTCGTGCGAGGCGATCTCCTGCGGGGCGACCGCCCTGGAGGTCGAGTGCGCCTGGCCGTCGCGGACCAGGATGGCTGGCTCGTAGACACCGATCACGTCGCCGCAGTGACGACATCTCGGCGTCCGTTCCATCGTTTCCTTACGCGCTTAGCATGCCGTGCCGGAGGGCATAGCGGACGAGCTCGGCTCGCGTCTTACAGCCGAGCTTCTCGTGGATGTGGGCACGGTGCGTCTCCACCGTACGTGGTGATATCAGCAGCTGTCCGGCGATCTCGACGCTCGTGTGCCCGAGTGCGATCAGGCGCAGCACCTCCTCCTCGCGGGGCGAGAGCCGTCCGTTGGGGCCGACCTGGCTGAGTGCCTCGAGGCGGTCGCGCACGCGGGCGCTGACGTGCTCGCCACCGCTGGAGACGGTGCGGATGGCGCTCGCGAGCTCGACGTCGGCGAGCTCCTTCAAGACGTAAGCGCTTGCGCCGGCTGCCAGCGCGCGTTCGGCCATGTACGGGCTGTCGTCGGTCGAGAGCACCACGACGCGCGTCTTGGGGCCCTGCTCGTGCAGCTCGCGGATCGCCTTCAGGCTCGAGCCGTCGGGCATGCTCGTGTCGAGCACGAGCACGGTCGGGGTCCGTTCCCGCACCAGCCTCGCGGCCGCGGCCAGGTCGGACGCCTCGCCCAGGACCTCGATGTCGCGCTCGCGCTCGAGCACGAGCTGCAGGCTGCGTCGCATGAGGGCGTGATCGTCGGCGAGCAGGACCCCGATCATGGCGGGGCCGCTCGCCACAGTCGCCTCGTCGGCGCTGTCGTGGGTTTCGGTTGCCAGACGCAGGTGGCCACCCATTCCTCGAAGTTAGGTTCAGGCGGGCCGAGCGCCTACCCGTTAAAGCCGCCGATCGGGTGCGGGAAATCACGGAGCGGGGCCGCAGGCAGCGAGGCGAGCGCTCCGGCGCGCCGTTGATCGAGGGCGCGCACGACCTCCAGGACCTGTGCGCCGAGGGGCTGCTCTGCGTCGAGCGCCAACACGCTCGCCGGCGCCAGCTCCTCCAGCGCCTGGAAGCTCAGGAACTGCTTGGCCGCGATCGCCGGCGTCGCGTCTGAGATGCGAGTCGCGACCCGCATGCGACTGTGCGCCCGCGCCAGCGCCGTCTCGAGCGTCACCTCGCAGCGCACGGCCAGCAGGGGCGCGCCCGTGGCCGCCAGACGGCGCAGCAGCAGCGCCCGCGTCGCCCGCGTGCGGCACGTCGCATCCACGATCACGCCGCCCGCGCGGTCGACCTCCGCGAGCGCCTGCCGGCTGAGCTGCTCGTACGTCGAGCGCGTGAACGAGGGCGTGTAGTGCTCGGCGCCGGCGCGCTCGCTTGCAACCAGCCCCGCGCGGCGCTTGCGCACCACGTCGGAGGAGACGACCGGCAGGCCCGAGCGGCGCGAGAGCTCCCGCGCCAGCGTCGACTTGCCGCTGGCCGGCGGTCCGCAGACGATGATCGCCAGGGGCGCCCGCGCCCTCCAGGACAGACGCTCGGCGAGCCTCCAGAGCCGGTTGGCTCTGGCGCGCTGGCGTCGCCGCTCGGCGCCATGAACGCCGCCGGCCGCGATCAGGGTCACCTTGGCGCGGACGAGCGCCCAGTAGGCGGCGTGAAAGCTGCGCAGCTGCTCACCGCCCGGGCTGCCGCCGGCCCGACGATAGGCGCCCACCAGCTCGCGCGCGGCGCGGCGCCGCCCGTGGGCCTCGAGGTCCATCGCCAGGAACGCGAGGTCTCGGGAGACGTCCATGCGGCGCAGCGCGGGGTCGAACTCGATCCGGTCGACGATCCGAACGGGCGGCCCCGGTAGGACGTGCTCGCAGCGCAGGTCGCCGTGCCCGTCGCGCACGCGCCCGTCGCGCACGCGCCGCTGCATCTCCGCGCGGTGGCCGGCGAGGAAGGCATCGGCGAATCGGCGCATCGCGGCCACCTGCCAGGCGGCGGGGTGCGCCGCCGCCGCGATCTCGTCGAGGTTCGCGCTCCACGCGTCGAGCACCGTGCCGGGGCCGCCCCCGTCGGCCGGTGTCGCCCGGCGGTGGAACTCGGCCAGGCGCCCGGCGACGTCTCGCAGCTGCCGGTCCTCGAGCGCTCGCGCACGGATCGCCCCCTCGATCGTGAGCGCCTCGTCGAAGCGGCGCATCTTGACCGCGTACTCGAGAGGGCGCGCTGCCGTCGGCGCGGCGAATGCGAGAGCCCCGTCGGCAGAGGCGACGATCGCCTTCACGGCGAGGTAGATGCCGGGGGCCAGCTCACGGTTGACGCGCAGCTCCTCGATGCAGGCCGCGCGCCGGCGCTCGAGGGTGCTGTAGTCGAGGAACGCAAGCCGTACCGGCTTCTTGACCTTGTAGGCGTAGCGGCCGGCGAGGAACACCCACGACGCGTGCGTCTCGCGCACCTCTATGGGCGGGCGGCCGGGGTACAGCTCCGCGCTGGTGAGCGCCTGAGGCAGGGCGAGCGAGCCGGGCTCGGCCGCCTCGAGGCCGGCGGGCCGGCGTGGTCTGCTGCTGGCGGCGCTCATCGTGATCCCTTCTCCTGGGGCGCAGATGCTCGCACGTCCGCAGCGTCGCCCATCCGCGGGGCTCCGCAGTCACGCTGCGGAGATCGCGCAGCCCGCCGGCGTCCAGCCTCGCTGCGGCCAAGCCGCCCGCTCCTCCGTGAAAACTCCCGATGAAAGCCTCACCGGCAGGGCTGATCCTTCAGATCGATGTCCTCGAGCGAGCTACGCGCCGACCCGGTTCGCGGGGGAGTGGCGGCTGCTTCCAGCGGGGGAACCGCGAGCGTTGGCGCGATCAGCGCCGAGAAGCTCACCAAGCGCTATGGCAGCACGCTTGCGCTCGACGGGCTCGACCTGGCGGTCGCCCCCGGCGAGGTCTACGGCTACCTCGGGCCCAACGGAGCGGGCAAGACGACCACGATCCGGATCCTGCTCGGGCTGCACCGCGCGAGCGCGGGCCGCGCGCGCCTGTCCGGCTGCGACGCCTGGGAGATGCCCGTGGCCGCGCACCGGCGTGTCGCCTACGTGGCGGGTGAGCCTTCGCTGTGGCCGTCGCTGACCGGCGCGGAGACCTTCGAGTTCCTGGCCTCGATCAGGGGAGGCTGCGACCGCGCCTACCTGCAGATGCTGATCGAGCGCTTTCAGCTCGACCCGGACAAGAAGATCCGAGCGCTCTCGAAGGGCAACCGCCAGAAGGTGCAGCTGATCGCGGCACTGGCCACGCGCGCCGAGCTGCTGATCCTCGACGAGCCCACCAGCGGTCTGGACCCGCTGATGGAGGTCGCTTTTCGCGACAGCGTGCACGAGGCCAAGGAACGCGGCCAGACCGTGTTCCTCTCCTCGCACATTCTCAGCGAGGTCGAGGTGCTGTGCGATCGCGTCGGCATCCTGCGCGGCGGGCGCCTGGTGGATGAGGGCACGCTCTCGCAGCTGCGCCACCTGAGCTCGCAGACCGTCGAGGTCACCTTCCAGGGCCCCGCCCCGAGCCTCGGGACGATCCCCGGCGTGCACGTCGTCAGCGCCGGCGAGAGCACGCTGCGGATGGAGGTCAGCGGCCCGATCGGGCCGCTCCTGGCGGAGCTGGCCAAGTATCCGGTGCTGACGCTCTCGAGCCGCGAGCCGTCCCTGGAGGAGATCTTCCTGCACCACTACGACGGCTCCGACGGCCGTGGCGGCGAGTAGCGCAGCGCGGCCGGGGCTGAGGGCGAGGGGCCCGAGCGTGCTCGCTCCGGCGCGCGCTCTTGCGCGCCGCGCGTTCCGTGACGCGCGCACGCGAACGATCGCGTTCGCCTCCCTGTTCGCTGCCTACGCCTACATCCAGCCCGTCGGCTACCGCTCGGCGTACCCGACGACCGCCGATCGGCTCGAGTTCGTGCACACCTTCGCGGGCAACGACGCGCTTCGCCTCTTTTACGGCTTTCCCTACGACCCGCTCACGGTCGGCGGCTACGTCGCCTGGCGCGTGGGCGGGACGCTCGCGATCGCCGCCGCCGCGTTCGGCCTGCTGGCGGCCGTGCGCGCGCTGCGTACCGAGGAGGACGCGGGACGCAGCGAACTGGTCCTCGCCGGGGGCATCGACCGCGCGACCGCGTTTGGCTCGGCGCTCGCCGCGATCCTTGCCAGCGCGGGGGTCCTGTGGCTCGCCGAGCTCGCGGGCTTCTTCGCCGGTGGCCTCTCGATCGGCGGCTCGGCCTACCTCGCGCTGGCGACCGTGAGCGTCGTGCCGGTGTTCGCGGGCGTGGGCGCGCTCGCGAGCCAGATCGCGCCCACGCGTCGCATCGCGCTCGAGCTCGGCGGGATCGCGATCGCCGCGGCGCTGCTGCTGCGCGTGATCGCGGACACCTCCAGCGGGGCCGGCTGGGTCCGCTGGATGACACCCCTGGGCTGGGCCGAGGAACTGCGCCCCTACAGCGGAGCGCGGCCGCTCGTGCTGCTGGCGCCGATCGGGGCTAGCGTGCTGGCGCTGCTCGTGGCCGCGCGCATCGCGGCTGCCCGCGATGTGGGCACGGGACTGCTTCCGGCGCACGACGTCGAGGCTCCGCGTCTGCGCCTGCTGGGCTCGGCGACGGCGCAGGCGCTGCGCGAGGAGCGAGCGACGCTGCTCGTCTGGCTCGGCAGCGTGGGCGCCTTCGCCTTCATCCTCGGCATGGTCTCGACGAGCATCTCCTCGGCGGGCGTCTCGCAGAGCCTGCAGCGACAGTTCGAGAAGTTCGGCAGCGGCTCGATCACGACGCCCACCGGATACCTGTCGTTCGTGTTCATCTTCTTCGTCCTCGCCGTGAGCATGTTCGTGTGCGCGCAGATCAGCTCGGCGCGCAGGGAGGAGGCCGACGGGCGACTGGAAACGCTGCTCGCCCTGCCGATCAGCCGGCTCGGCTGGCTGAGGGGGCGCCTGGCCCTGGCAGCCGGCGGCGCGGCGTCGATAGCGCTCCTCGCCGGCCTGCTGACGTGGGCTGGCGCGGCCTCGCAGGGCGTGCACATCTCGCTGCCGAAGATGCTCGAGGCCGGCGCGAACTGTCTGCCCGTGTCGCTGCTGTTCCTCGGGCTCGCCGCGCTCGCCTACGGCGTTATCCCGCGTGCGAGCTCGGGCATCAGCTACGGGCTGGTCACGGTGGCGTTCCTGTGGGACCTGATCGGCTCGCTCGCCGGGGTTCCGAAGTGGCTCGTGCAGGCTACGCCGTTCGCGCACGTGGGGCTCGTCCCGGCGCAGCCGTTCCGCACTACCGCGGCCCTCGTCATGCTGGCGATTGCGCTCGTCTCGACGATCGCAGCAGCGGCCGCGTTCAGAGCGCGCGACCTGGTTGGGCACTAGCGTTCGCGGGCGCGGCCGCGAGGTGGTTCAATAGAGTCGATTGTGCCGAGAGCGGCGCGTGGCGACAAACACGATCGGCGGGGGCCTGGACCGACTTATGCCCCCGCCACCACCTGGAACCCCTAGAAATGGACCGAGCGACACAGGGCATTCTCGATGTCGCTCGGAGCGTGCTCGCGGAGCTCGACCTCGATCTGGTCCTCGAGCGGGTGCTCGCGGCCGCGCGGGAGCTGACGGAAGCGCGCTACGTGGCGCTGGGGGTTCTCAATCCCGCGCGCTCGGAGTTGGCGAATTTCGTCACGCTGGGGGTCGGCCCGGACGTGCAGGCCGAAATCGGCGCCCTGCCGCGCGGGCGCGGCGTGCTCGGCGCGCTGATCGAGGACCCCAAACCGCTGCGTCTCGCGAACGTGGGCGAGCATCCGCGCTCCTACGGCCTGCCCCACGGACATCCGCCGATGCGGACGTTCCTCGGCGTGCCGATCCTCGTCGGGGGCGAGCCCTTCGGCAATCTCTACCTGACCGAGAAGGCGGGAGGCGCGCAGTTCACCGAGGCGGACGAGGATTCCGTGCGCGTGCTCGCCGAGTTCACCGGCGTCGCGATCGATCATGCGCGGCGCTTCACCGGCGCGAGCCGACGCCGCGACGAGCTCGAGCGGACGGTCGCCGCGCTCGAGGCCACGACGCAGATCGCGCGGGCGATTGGCGGCGAGACCGATCCAGACGTCGTGCTCGAGCTGGTCGCCAAGCGCGGGCGCGCTCTCGTCTCCGCGCGCGCGCTCGTGATCGAGCTCGTGAGCGGAGCACAGCTCGGGCGCGAAGCGGAGCTCGTCATCGCAGCGGGCGCGGGCGACCTGCCGAGCGGCGTCGTGGGACGACGCGTGCCGCTCGCGGACACAGCCGCGGCGCAAGCGATCCGCACCGGCCGCGTCCAGCGCCTGGAGGACGAGCTCAACCGGGCGCGCTTCGATGAGCATGGCCTCGGGCGCTACGGCGTCGAGGCCCAGGGCGGGCTCGTCGTGCCGCTGACGTTCCGCGGGGAGACGCACGGCGTGCTGCTCGCGCTGGATCGCCTGGAGGACGGCCCGGTGTTCAGCGTGGAGGACGAACGCCTGCTCGAGGCGTTCGCCTCCAGCGCCGCCACGGCGGTCGCGACCGCGCACTCGGTCGCCTCCGAACGCCATCGCCAGCGTCTGGCCGCCGCCGAGGGCGAGCGCCAGCGCTGGGCGCGCGAGCTCCACGACGAGACGCTGCAGAGCCTCAGCGCGCTGCGCATCGGCCTGTCCGCAGCGGGACGCTCCGAGCAACTGGAAACGGTCAAGCAGGTCGTCGGCGAGGCCGTCGATCAGCTCGAGGAAGCGATCGCGAACCTGCGTGCGCTGATCACCGACCTGCGTCCGGCGGCGCTCGACGAACTGGGAGTGCAGGCCGCCGTCGAGGCCCTCGCGGAGCGCAGCAGCCGCCACGGCATCGACGTGGACGTGAGCGTCGAGCTCGCATGGGAGCAGGGGCTGACGCCCGCGCGTCACGCCCCCGAGCTCGAGACGGCCGTCTACCGGATCGTCCAGGAGGCGCTCTCGAACGCCACCAAGCACGGCCGAGCCACGCGCGCCGTCGTCGAGATCCGCGAGGGGCCGACGGCCGTGCAGCTGAGCATTCGCGACAACGGCGCCGGCTTCGAGGTGGAGGCCAGCGACAGCGGAGGCTTCGGAATCCTCGGCATGCACGAGCGCGCGATGCTGCTCGGAGGCGAGCTCACGATCGAGTCCGAACCAGGCAGCGGCACGATCGTGGTCGGGCACCTCCCGATACAGCGGCGAGCCGGCGAGGGCGGCGAGGACGCCGTCGAGGCGGCCGGCTCGCGCGCCGAGGGCGAACGCTGAGCGCAGCCGCGCGCGGGCGCGCCTCTCAGCCCTCCCCGGCGCCTGGCCGCGGGCTATCGGTCAGGCGCGCATAGGCATCCGGCCGGCGCGTGCTGAGGAACGGAAACAGCTCGAGCCAGTCTCGGCGCTGGTCGAGATCGAGGTCGGCGAGCAACAGCGCGGGTTCGTCGCGCGGAGCCTGCACGAGCTTTCTCCCGTACGGGTCGCAGATGAACGAGGAGCCGTAGAAGCGCAGCGGCGGCTCCTCGCCGATGCGGTTGACGGCGACCATGAAGAGGCCGTTGGCGATCGCATTGCCGGTGATCACCCGCTCCCAGAGCGGCTGTGTGTCGAAGTCGGGGTGGTTGGGCTCGGAGCCGATCGCGGTGGGGTACACGAGCACGTCGGCGCCCTCCAGGCTGTAGAGGCGGGCGAGCTCCGGAAACCACTGGTCCCAGCAGGTCGGCAGGCCCAGGCGCGCTCCCCCGAGCGCTACGACCGCGACGTGGTCGTCGTCGCCTTCGCCGGACTCGCCCTCGCTCGCGGGCCCCGCCGGTCCGGGGCGAAAGTAGCGATCCTCGTGATAGCCCGCCGTGACGGGGATGTGCAGCTTGCGTGTGCGCGCGAGCAGGCTGCCGTCCAGCGCGACGATGATCGCCGTGTTGTAGCCGAGACCGTCCTGCGGGCCCCCTCGCTCGTAGAGCGAGGCGTGCACGGGCACGCCGTACTCGCCCGCCATGCGCGCGGCGAAGCGGTGGGTCGGGCCGCCGGGCAGCTCCTCGGGCTCGACCCCCGCCGCGACCGGGCCGCCTGGCTCGACGGCGAAGTAGCGGCTAAGCGTGAGCTCCTGCAGGCACACGAGCTGCGCGCCGTGCGCGGCCGCTAGCGCGATCCCCCTCGCGAGCGCGCGCTCGTGATCCTCCGGATCCAGATGCCAGCGCTCCTGAAGCGCCGCGATCCTGAACGGCTCGCGCTCGGCGGGGCGGGTGCGCACGGGTGACGGCGGCGGTGGGCCGGCATTGATCACCCGTGGCGAATCGGTCATCGCGAGCGAACTCTAGGCGCTCGCCGCGCGTGCGCACACACGCGCATCGGCGGCCCGCCGCATCGGTCCGCTCCGCGCTCCCGCGCGCTCGGCCTCAACGCGTCCCAGCGCTCGCCGCGGGCGTGCGCGCGACGAAGTGCACGCCGCGCGAGCCCTCCAGTGAGAAGCCCTCGCCCGCGCCCGGCGCGACGTCGATCACGAACGAGGGGCTGCCCCAGCGGGCGTGGAGCTCGGAGTCGATGTAGAAGGGAGCGCCCGCGAGCTCGCCCAGCTGGATGTCGTAGGGGCTCGGCGGCAGCTCCCCGTGCATGAGGCACATCGGGGAGCTGCCGTCGCAGCAGCCGCCGGACTGATGGAAGGCGAGCGCGCCGTGGTCAGCTCTCAGGCTCTCGATCAGCTCGAGCGCCGCAGGCGTCGCGGTCACGCTCGCGATCATCTCTAGAACAGGCCCATCGGGCTCTGGTCGTAGCTGACCAGCATGCACTTCGTCTGCGAGTAGTGGTCGAGCATCATCTTGTGGTTCTCGCGTCCCACGCCGGAGACCTTGTAGCCGCCGAAGGCCGCGTGCGCCGGGTAGTGGTGGTAGCAGTTCGTCCACACGCGGCCCGCCTGGATCCCGCGGCCCATCCTGTAGGCGCGCGCCCCGTCGCGGCTCCACACGCCCGCGCCGAGCCCGTACATCGTGTCGTTGGCGATCTGCAGGGCCTCCTGCTCGTCCTTGAACGTCGTCACGGCCAGCACCGGCCCGAAGATCTCCTCCTGGAAGATGCGCATCGAGTTATCGCCCTTGAAGACGGTCGGCTCGACGTAGTAGCCGCCCTCGAGCTCGCCGCCGAGCACGTTGCGCTCGCCGCCGATCAGCAGCTCGGCGCCCTCGTCGCGGCCGATCTGAATGTAGCCGAGGATCTTCTCCAGCTGTGCGGCCGAGTTCTGCGCCCCCAGCTGCGTGCGGCGGTCGAGCGGGTGCCCCTGGCGGATCTCGCCGATCCGCTCCAGGCAGCGCGCCATAAACTCGTCGTAGATCGACTCCTGGATCAGCGCGCGCGAGGGGCAGGTGCAGACCTCGCCCTTGTTGAAGGCGTACAGCACGAGGCCCTCGACGGCCTTGTCCGCGAACGTGTCATCGGCGGCGAGCACGTCCTCGAAGAACACGTTCGGCGACTTGCCGCCGAGCTCCGTTGTCGAGGGGATGATGTTCTGCGCGGCGTACTGCATGATCAGGCGGCCAGTGACGGTCTCGCCCGTGAACGCGATCTTGGAGATCCGCTTGTTCGAGGCCAGCGCGCGTCCGGTCTCGGCGCCGGGCCCGTTGACGATGTTCAGCACGCCGGCGGGGACGACGTCGCCGATCACCTCGGCGAGCTTGAGGATCGACCACGGCGTCGAGCTCGCGGGCTTGACCACCGTGCAGTTGCCCGCCGCGAGCGCCGGCGCGATCTTCCACGCCGCCATCAGGATCGGGAAGTTGAACGGGGTGATCTGGCCGACCACGCCGAGCGGCTCGCGGAAGTGGTAGGCGACCGTGTCGTGGTCGATCTCCGAGATTGCACCCTCCTCGCCGCGGATCACGTCGGCGAAGTAGCGGAAGTGGTCGACGGCGAGCGGGATGTCGGCCGCCAGCGTCTCGCGGACGGGCTTGCCGTTGTCCCAGCTCTCGGCCACGGCGAGCATCTCGAGGTTGTCTTCGATCGCGTCGGCGACGGCATTGAGCACCTTCGAGCGTTCGGTCAGCGAGCGCTCGCCCCACGCCTCCCTGGCCCTGTGCGCGGCGTCGAGGGCGATCTCGATGTCCTCCGGTGTGGAGTGCGCCACCTCGCAGAAGGGCTGGCCCGTGGCGGGCGTGACGTTGGCGCGGTACTCGCCGGCCGCCGGCGCGACCCACTCACCGCCGATGAAGTTGTCGTATCTCGCTGCGAGCTTTACCGGGCTGCCGGGTTGGCCCGGAGCCTGGAACGTCGTGGTTTGCTCGACGGTTGCCATCGTGAATCCTCCTGAGCGATCGGGGCGCAATACGGTGGAGCTGACGAAAGCACCGCGCGCGCGGCGCGCCATCCGCAGCGGCCCGTTTGCGGCCTGTGGACGACTACGGAGCGGTCGATCGGGCGGGCGGCGCGGCTGCCGGTGCCCGCCCGCTCGGGGCCTGCGCGTCCGACGCGGAGCGCAGCGAAGTGGTAAACCACGCTCTCGCCCAACGATCAGGAGGCCGCGACATGTGCCTGGCGATTCCCGCTCGAGTCGTAGAGATCGTCGACGCTGCAGACGAGCTGGCCCAGGTGGAGGTCGCGGGCGTCAGGCGCGTCGTGAGCGTCGGGCTGCTCGCGCGCGACACGGACGAGCTGCTCGGCGAGTGGGTGCTGATCCACGCCGGCTTCGCGCTCGGGCTCCTCGACGAGCGCGAGGCACAGGCGACGCTCGCGCTGCTGGAGCGGATGGGCGCCGAGTACGAGCGTGAGCTCGGCGAGCTCGCGGGGCGCGCCGCGCTGTGACCGGGCAGGAGGCGTGCATCGTGTGCGCCGGTACGCTCACGCGCATGACGGTGCTCGCGCTCGACGCGGCCGCCGGCCTCGCCGAGTGCGCGGACGAGCGGGGTGCAGCGAGCACGGTCGACGTGGCGCTGCTCGGCGAGGTGGCGCCGGGCGAGGTCCTGCTCGTGCACGCCGGCGCCGCGCTCGCGCGCGAGGACGGCGCGGAGGCGCAGGGCGCCGGGGCGCCGGGGCGATGAGGTACATCGAGGAGTTCCGCGACCCCCAGCTCGGGCGCGCGCTCGCTTGCGAGATCGCGGCCCTCGCCGAGCCCGGGCGCAGCTACAAGCTGATGGAGGTCTGCGGGGGCCACACACACGCGATCTACCGCTACGGCATCCACGAACTGCTCCCTGACGCGGTGGAGCTCGTGCACGGCCCCGGCTGCCCCGTCTGTGTCCTGCCGATGGGTCGCGTGGACGACGGGATCGCGATCGCGCGCAACGCCGAGGTGATCCTGACGTGCTTCGGCGACATGATGCGGGTGCCCGGCTCCGAGGGCAGCCTGCTTGAGGCCAAGGCCGAGGGGGCGGACGTGCGCGTGGTCTACTCGCCCCTGGACGCGCTCGCGATCGCCCGCTCGCACCCCGACCGCGACGTCGTGTTCTTCGCGATCGGATTCGAGACGACCGCCCCGTCGACCGCGCTGACGCTCAGGCGCGCCCGCGAGCAGGGGGTTTCGAACTTCTTCTGCATGTGCAATCACGTCACGATCGCGCCGCCACTGCGCGCGCTGCTGGACTCGCCGGACCTGAGCCTGGACGGGTTCGTCGGTCCCGGGCACGTCGCGACCGTGGTGGGGGCGCGGCCGTTCCTGTTCATCCCCGACCAGCACCGCAAGCCGTTCGTGATCTCTGGTTTCGAGCCGCTGGATGTGCTGCAGTCGATCCGCATGCTGCTCGCGCAGATCGGCGAGGGCCGCTGCGAGGTCGAGAACGAGTACGGGCGCGTGGTGGCGTGGGAGGGCAATCAACGCGCTCGCGAGCTGATGGACGAGGTCTTCCAGGTGCGGGGCGAGTTCGAGTGGCGCGGCCTGGGCGTCATTCCCGACAGCGCGCTGGCGCTGTCCGATGACTACGCCGACCACGACGCCGAGCGGCGATACGAGGTCCCCGGCCGGCGCGTCGCCGACCCGCTCGCGTGCCAGTGCGGCGAGGTGCTGCGCGGGGCGATCAAGCCATGGCAGTGCAGGGTGTTCGGCACGGCCTGCACACCCGAGCGCCCGATCGGCACTTGCATGGTCTCGCCCGAGGGGGCGTGCGCCGCCTACTACGCCTACGGGCGCCATGCGTCCGTCGGCGAGGCGCTGCAGGAGGCGGGCAGGTGAGCGCCACGCGCCAGCGGCGCGTGCTCGGCATCGTGCAGAACGCGCGGGCCAAGCCCGCGCGCTTCCGCGACGAGCGCATCACCACGGCGCATGGCGCGGGGGGCAAGGCGTCGCAGTCGCTGATCGAGGGGCTGCTGCTGCCGGTGCTCGCCAACGATTCGCTCGCCGCGCTGGGCGACGCCGGCGCCGTGTCGGCGGCCGGAGTGGAGCTCGCGCTGACGAGCGACAGCTTCGTCGTCACGCCGCTGCGCTTCCCGGGCGGCTCGATCGGCGAGCTGGCCGTCAACGGCACGGTCAACGACCTCGCCGTGTCCGGTGCCCGTCCGCTCGCGCTCACGCTCTCGCTGGTGCTGGAGGAGGGGCTCGCAGCGGTCGAGCTGCGCGCCGAGATCGAGGCCGTCGCGCGCGCGGCGAAGGCCGCCGGCGTGCAGGTCGTGGCCGGCGACACGAAGGTCGTCTCGCGCGGCGATGCGGATCAGATGTACGTGTGCACGACGGGGCTCGGCGTGCTCGATTCGCGCGCGCGCCTGTCGCCGTCCGCGCTCACGCCGGGCGATCGCGTGCTCGTCTCGGGGCCGATCGGCGAGCACGGGATGGCGGTCATGCTCGCGCGCGGGGAATACTTGCTGGAAGCCGACATAAGCTCCGACACTTGCTCGCTGTGGCCCGTCGCCGAGGCTCTGATCGGCGCGGTGGGGGAGCAGTTGCGCTGCATGCGCGATCCCACCCGCGGCGGCGTGGCCTCGGCGCTGAACGAGCTCGCGCGGGCCTCGGGCGTGGGTGTGCTCGTGCGCGAGCGGGCGGTGCCGATCTCAGCGCCCGTCGCGGCCGCCTCGGAGCTGCTCGGGCTCGACCCGATGTATGTCGCCAACGAGGGGCGGCTGCTCGCGTTCGTCGCGCCCGCTGCGGCGGCGGACGCGCTCGCGGCGCTGCGCGCGCGGCCCGGCTGCGGCCTGGCCTGCGAGATCGGTGAGGTCCTTGCGGAGCCGGCCGGGATGGTGTTGGTCGAGACCGCGTTCGGCGGGCGCCGCGTGATGGACCTGCTCGCCGGCGATCCTTTGCCGAGGATCTGCTGAGGCCGCGGTGCACGAGCTTGCGATCAGCCGCGCGATCCTCGAGACGGCGCTCATCCACGCCGAGGAGCGGCGCGTGCGACGCATCGAGGTGACGATCGGGGCGCTTCGCCAGGTCGTCCCGAGCTCGCTCGAGTTCTACCTGGAGGCCGTCGCGAGGGGCACGCTCTGCGAGGGGGCCGAGCTGGTTTGCCGGCTCGCGCCGGCACGGCTGCGCTGCACGTGCGGAGAGCGCTGGGAGCTGCGCGAGCTCGACTTCGCCTGCCCGCGCTGCGCCGAGGGCCGCGTGCAGGTGCTCGACGGCGAGCAGCTGCTCGTGGACTGCATCGAGGTCGAGGAGGAGGAGGCAGCATGCACCGTACGAAGGTGACGGTCGCCACCGAAGTGCTCGACGCGAACGCGACGATCGCGCGCGCGAACCGAGCGGACTTCGATCGCGCCGGCGTGCGCGTCGTGAACCTGATGAGCGCTCCCGGAGCGGGCAAGACCGCGCTGCTCGAGCGCGTGCTCATGGCCGGCCTGGCGGGGGTTCGCGTGGGCGTGCTCGAGGGCGACGTGCAGGGGTCGCTCGACGCCGAGCGCCTGTCGGCGCTCGACGTTCCGGTCACGCAGATCAACACGGACCCCGGCTTCGGCGGGGAGTGCCATCTGGACGCGAACATGGTCCGCTCGGCGCTCGGGGCGATGAGCCTGCGCGAGATCGACCTGCTCGTGATCGAGAACGTCGGCAACCTCGTCTGCCCGGCCGAGTTCCGCGTCGGCGAGGATGCGCGCGCGATGGTCGCCTCCGTCACCGAGGGCGAGGACAAGCCGTTGAAGTACCCGCTCATGTTCCGCACCTGCGAGCTCGTGGTGGTCAACAAGATCGACCTGCTCCCGCACCTGGACTTCTCGCTGGAGCGCTTCCTCGAGAACCTCGATCGCGTCCATCCCGGCGTCGAGCGCATGCTCCTCAGCGCCCGCACGGGCGAGGGCGCCGACGCCTTCGCGAGCTGGCTCTCAGGCCTGGCCGCCGGCGCCGGGCGGCACGCCGCCGCCGAGGCCGCTGACCTCCGCGAGGACCATCTCGGTGAGGGCCGGGATGGCGCCACGCACGTGCGCTGAGAGCCTCTCCCCGGCCTCGAAGCGGGCGCCCACGACGCCGCACAGCACGACGCGGGCGGGGAGGCGACCGAGGGCGCGGGCGAGCTCGATCGCCTCGACGACGCCGACCGCGTGCGTGGAGGATCCGCTCCGGGCCGACGCGGGAACCGGCTCGGTGGAGGCGTCGATGCGCACGAGACTGCCGGGCTGCGAGGCTCCCTCGATCGCGTCCACGAGCACCACCGCCGCGGTGGACTCCCAGATCGCCAGCAGGCCGAGCCCCTCGCCCTCGTGCTCGCACAACCGCACGGCGGGGCCGAGCTGCTCCCTGGGCAGCGCGCGCAGGCGGTCGATGACCTCGAGCCCAGCGGCGTCGTCGCTGCGCATGCGGTTTCCGACGCCGATCACGAGCACCTGCGCGGCCCGGCTCACGCGCGTCCGCTCGTCCGCAGCGCGGTGCGCGTCAGCCGCGCTCGACGGTCAGCTTGAGGAAGTGGGTGGCGCAGGAGATGCAGGGATCGTGGTTGCGTATCGCCTGCTCGCAGCGCAGCGCGAGCCGCTCGTCGGGGAGGTCGAGGCTGTCTTCGACGACCGCGCGCAGGTCCTCCTCGATCGCGAGCTGGTTCTGCGAGGTCGGCGGCACGATCTTCGCGTCGAGGATCGTGCCCTGCTCGTCGATCTCGTAGCGGTGGTAGAGCAGCCCTCGCGGCGCCTCCGTAGCGCCGTGACCGACCGACGCCCGGGGCGTGACCTCGACGGCCGGCGCGTCGGGCTCCTCGTAGCGCTCGATGATCGCGAGCGCCTCCTCGCAGGCGTGCACGAGCTCCACGGCCCGCACGACGATGCTCCGGAAGGGGTTGGCACAGCTCGGCCCGAGGCCCGCCTCGCGGGCCGCCTCCGCGGCGAGCGGCCGCAGCAGCTGCGAGGAGAGCGCGTAGCGCGCGAGCGGGCCGACGAGGTAGGTGCCGCCGTCGCTGAGACGCGCGTGCAGGGCGTTGGAGCGCTCTACGTGCTCCTCGACGACGTGCTCGTCGAAGGCGCCAGGGCCGAACTCGAGGCCGCCCGCCGACCTGATCTCGCCGAGGTCGACCGCGTAGGATCCCGGCTCGCTCAGCGCCAGCAGCTCGTGCTCGCGCTGCACGTCGGGAAACGGCAGCGCCGCCGCCCAACGCACCGTCGCGAGCGCCGTCTGCAGCGCGCCTTGCAACGGCTCGCTCAGCGTCTGCAGCTCGGCGCGCGTGGGGGTGCGGTAGAAGCCGCCGACGCGGATGTTGATCGGATGGACCTCGCGCCCGCCCACGAGCGCCATCACCGAGTTGCCGGCCTTCTTCATCTGCAGGCCCTGCTCGACGATCTCGCGATGATCGCGCGCCATCTCGATCGCGCCCGCGTAACCGAGGAAGTCGGGCGCGTGCAGCATGTAGACGTGGAGGCTGTGGCTCTCGATCCACTCGCCGCAGTAGATCAGCCGCCGCAGGTCGCGCAGCGGGCCGTGATCGATCGCCACCTCGCACGCGTCCTCCATCGCGCGCACCGAGCTCATCTGGTAGGCGATCGGGCATATGCCGCAGATGCGCGCTGTGATGTCGGGCGCCTCGGTGAACGCCCTGCCTCGCAACAGGGCCTCGAAGAAGCGCGGCGGCTCGTAGATGCGCAGTTTGACCTCGGCGACGCTGCGGCCCTCGAGCCTCACATACATCGCGCCCTCGCCCTCGACGCGCGCGAGGTAGTCGGTGCGGATCACGCGGGTGATCGGGCCCTCCCGCCCGCCGGGGCCAGCCGCGCTCATCGCGCCGCGTCCCTGTCTGCGGCGGCATCGCCGGCCGCCCGAAACGCGTCGGCGCCCGCGTTGAACGTGCGGTAGACGCGCACGAGGTCGACCTCGTCGGAGCCGAGCTCCTGCAGGCGGGCGCTGAGCGCCGCCGTGTTGGGGGTCTCCATCGGCCCGTAGCAGCCGAAGCAGCCGCGGTCATAGGCGGGACACAGCGCACCGCAGCCGGCGTGCGTCACCGGTCCGAGGCAGGGGGTGCCGTGCGCGACCATCACGCAGACCGTCCCGCGCCGCTTGCACTCCACACAGACGCTGTGCGCACGCACGCGCGGGCGGCGACCGGCGAGGTGCGCGCCGATCACCTCCAGCAGCTGGCGCTTTTCGATCGGGCAGCCGTTGAGCTCGAAGTCGACGGCGACATGGGCGGCGATCGGGGTCGAGGTGGAGAGCGTCGTGATGTAGTCGGGGCTCGCGTACACGACCGAGGTGAACTCGCGCACGTCGGCGAAGTTGCGCAGCGCCTGGATGCCCCCGGCGGTAGCGCAGGCACCGATCGCGATCAGGACGCGCGAGCGCCGGCGCACCTCCTGGATGCGCTCGGCGTCGTGGGCAGTGGTGATCGAGCCCTCGACGATCGAGATGTCGTAGGTCCCCTCGACGGCCGCGCTGCTGGCCTCCAGGAAGTAGGCGATCTCGACCCGGTCGGCGAGCGCGAGCAGCTCGTCCTCGCAGTCGAGCAGGCTCAGCTGGCAGCCGTCGCAGGAGGCGAACTTCCACACCGCGAGCGTGGGTCGGGGCGTGTGCGCCATCACAGCTCCCGGATCGCGAGCCAGGGCGCGAGCTCGCTCCAGCGGTAGACGGGCCCGTCGCGGCAGATCAGCGTGGGCCCGAGCTGGCAGTGTCCGCAGCGGCCGATCCCGCATTGCATGTTGCGCTCCATCGAGGCGTAGATGCGATCGCCTCCTACGCCGCGCTCGATCAGCGCTGCTGCCGTGAAGCGCATCATCACCTCGGGCCCGCAGAGCAGCGAGACCGCCTCGGCCGGATCGAAGCGCGCGCGGTGCACGAGCCGCGGCACGACACCGACGTGCCCGACCCACTCCGGACCGGCGCTGTCCACGGTCACGGATACGTCGAGCCCGCGCTCCGACCACTCCGCGAGCTCGGGCTCGAAGAGCATCTGGTCGGGCGCGCGCGAGCCGTACAGCAGCAGCAGGCGTCCCAGCCGCGGCCGGCGGGCGAGCAGCGCGTGGATCGCCGGCCGCAGCGGCGCCAGGCCGATGCCGCCGGCGACGACGAGCACGTCGACCCCCTCGAGATCCTCTACCGGCCAGGCGCGGCCGAAGGGCCCGCGCACCCCGAGCACGTCGCCCTCCCGGGCGCGGCAGATCGCGTTCGTCGCGAGGCCGACGGCGCGCACCGTGTGCACCAGCGGCGTCTGCGCGCCCGCGGTCGGATCGCCGCTGATCGAGATCGGGACCTCGCCGGCGCCCGCTGCGGAGAGCATCGTGAACTGCCCCGGGGCGAACGAGGGGCGTTCGCCGCCGTCGGCCCGCAGCTGCAGTGTCCAGGTGTCCTGAGTCTCGCGTTGGCGGCCGACCACCTCGAAGGGCGCGGGGACCATCGGGCCCGCGGCCTCGAGCGTCGGCGCCTCAGACGGCGCGCGCATGCCCATAGACGTCGAGCAGCTGCAGGCGGGTGGCCTGCAGGCGGTCGACCAGCGAGGCCGCGAAGCGGCGCATCAGCTGGTAGCCGAGCTCGTGGTCGGCCTCGCACTTGCCGCGCAGGCACTGTCCGTCGAAGCTCACCAGCGCCGCCGCCTGAGTCACGCGCGCGTCGAGCTGCCAGCGGTAGGGCTCGAACAGCCACGACCAGCCGACCACGTCGCCGTCCTGCAGGGTCTCGATCACGAGCGCCCCACGGCCGGGAGCGTCGATCTCGAGCGCGATCGCGCCCTCGCGGATCAGGTAGAAGCGGTTTGCCGGTTCGCCCTCGCGGAACAGGTATGCGCCGGCCGCCGCGCGCTCGTTCTCGCCGCAGCCGGCGATCAGCGCGAGGTGGCTGTCGGAGAGCCCCGCGAACAGCGGCGCAGCGGCGACGAGATCCTCAAGCGTGCGCATCGCCCTCGCGGATCGCCCGCGCCTCCTCGGTGATGTCGATCCCCACCGGGCACCAGGTGATGCAGCGCCCGCAGCCCACGCAACCGGAGCTGCCGAACTGGTCGATCCAGGTGGCGAGCTTGTGCGTCATCCACTGCCGGTAGCGCGAGCGGGTCGAGCTGCGCACGGCTCCGCCGTGGATGTGGGAGTAGTCGACGGTGAAGCACGAGTCCCACAGCTGGCGGCGTTCGACGTGCTCGTTGGCGAGGTCGGTCGTGTCCTCGACGGTCGTGCAGAAGCACGTGGGGCAGACCATCGTGCAGTTCCCGCACGCCAGGCAGCGGTCTGCGACCTCCTCCCAGCGCGGGCTCTCATAGCTCCTGTAGAGCAGGTCCCTGATGTCGGTCGTGTCCAGCTCGCGCCCCATCTGCTCCGCGGCGCAGGCGTGGGCCGCCGCCGCGCCGGCGCGCTCAGCCGCGCCCGCAGGGGCGTGCGCGAGCTCGCCGAGCAGCTCCTGCCCGCGCTCACTGCCGACGTCGAGCACGAAGTAGTGGCGCGCCCCGTCGAGCACCTCGGTGAGCGCGAGGTCGTAGCCGCCGTCCGCCGTCGGCCCGGTCCCCATCGAGGAGCAGAAGCACGTGCTCCCGGCCTGCGAGCACTGGACCGCGATCAACAGCACGTCCTCGCGGCGCACGCGATCGGCGGGGTCGGTGCGCGCCCCCCCGAGCAGCACGCGGTCGAGGATGTCGATCGCATGCAGCTCGCACGAGCGCACGCCAAGGAAGGCGTAGCGCGGCGGCGTGCGCGGCGGCTCGCTGATCTCGTGCAGGCGCCCGCGCGCGTCGCGGCGGGCGCGCCACAGCGAGACCTCGGGCGGCAGCTGGAAGCGCTTCCACGAGTGTGGCCCGACGTTGTAGCCGAACAGCGCCAGGTCCTCGCGGCGGCGCAGCCGGTAGTGGCCGGCCTCCTGCTCGTCGGTCCACCCGATCGGCAGATCCGCACACGATCCGATCGCGTCGTAGACGATCGCCTGCTCGCGCACGGTCGGGCCGAGCACCGTGTAGCCGCGTCGCGCCAGCGCCTCGAACAGCCCGTCGAGGTCCTTGCGCTCGATCGTGTAGGCGCGTGGCGATGGCACCGCGCGCCATTCTCGCGCTTAGGCGGCCCGCCGTGGTCGGTAGTTTGCACGCACCGGGCGCGGGTCGCGCGCGGATGTTGCTGGCATCGCAGCGGGCGACCTGCTGATCGTCGCGCTGTGGGGCGTAGGGGCGCTGCTGATCGCGGCGCGGACCTTCCAATGGTCGCCGCTCGCCTCCGGCTAGCCGCGAGCGGCTGCGGCATTTCCCGGGCATCTTCTCGGCAAGGTGCGGATCATCTGCGCAGCTGCCGGCGTTAGCTTGCTGCCATGCGCACGACGCAGACCACAGCGCCGCGCCGAAAGCAGGGCGACGGGAAGGCAAAGCAAGCCGGCAGGAAGGAGGTCGCGGCGAACTCCGACCCTCCGACGCCGTTCGCGAGCATCCTCTGCGCGGTAGATGGCACGAGGGCCAGCACGGCCGCCGTGAGAACTGCCGCCGCGCTGGCGTCCCAGGGCGGACGCCTGACGCTGCTCGCTGTCACCGCCCGGGCCGGCGCAGGCGCCTACGCGACGGCCGCGATCAGCCCGGCGCGCGCGCAGCGGGTCCTCAGCCGCGCCAAGGCGATGGCCGCCGACGCTGGCGTGGAGGCGAGCACGGCCATCGACCCCGAGGGCCCTCCTGTCGATGTGATCCTCGACCGCGCCCGCGAGCACGACCTGCTCGTGATCGGGGCGCCGGCGACCTCGTGGCTCGGAGGGCTCGTCCTCGGCGGCGTCGCGGCTGCAGCGCTGAGCCAGTTCACGACGCCGTTGCTCGTCGTGCGGCGCGCGTTCAGCGGGCGGCTGCAGGGTCGCAGTATCCTCGCCGCCAGCGACGGCCAGTCCAGCTCGGACCGCGTCGTGGAGCTCGCCGGGGAGCTCGGGCGCTCCTATGGCGCGGGCGTGACGATCGTGCACGCGCTCGGCTCGGAGTCGGCCTCGCGTCCGCGCCGCATCCAGGCGCAGGCACGCGAGCTGCAGGCGGCCTCGACGCCCGCCGTTGACGTCTACGTCGAGCCCGGGCGCGCCGCCGAGGTCATCCTGCATGCTGCGGCCAGCACGAAGGCGGCGCTCGTGGTCCTCGGCAGCCGGCGCCTTCGCGGACTGCGAACGCTGGGCAGCGTCAGCCGCAGGGTGCTGCACGAAGCTCCGTGCTCGGTGCTCGTGCTGCCCCCCCGGCAGGCTCCTCAGCCGAAGAACAGCTCCGCGGTCTCGTAGAGCTCGGGATCGAGCAGCTTGGGCTCGGCGAGAGCCTCTGACAGCTCCACCTCGACGATCGCGGTGCCGCGCAGCGCGACCATCGTGCCGAAGCGCCCGCCTGCAACGGCCCGCATCGCGGCGACGCCGAAGCGCGTGGCGAGCACGCGATCGTAGGCGACGGGCGTGCCGCCGCGCTGGACGTGGCCCAGGATCGTGACGCGGCTCTCGAAGCCCGTGCGCGACTCGATCTCCTGCTCGAGCAGCACGCCGATCCCGCCCAGCCGGGCGTGTCCGAACGCATCCGTGGCGGCGGTGCGCGCGACCGGTCCGCCGTCGGAGGAGAGCGTGTCCTCGCGAGGCGTGGCGCCCTCGGAGACGACGACGATCGAGAAGTTGCGACCGCGCGCGTGTCGGCGGCGCAGGTGCGCGCATACCTCTTCGATGTCGAACGGCCGCTCGGGCACGAGGATCGCGTCGGCGCCGCCCGCGATGCCGGCATGCGTCGCGATCCAGCCGGCGTGGCGGCCCATCACCTCGACGACCATCACGCGGTTGTGCGACTCGGCCGTCGTATGCAGGCGGTCGACCGCGTCGGTAACTATCTGCACGGCGGTCTGGAAGCCGAACGTGACGTCGGTGCCGCCCAGGTCGTTGTCGATCGTCTTCGGCACTCCAACGATCGGGATCCCCGCTTCGTGCAGGCGCAACGCCACGCCGAGCGTGTCCTCGCCCCCCACGGGGATCAATGCGTCGACCGCGCGACGGTCGAGCGTCGCGCGGATCGTGCTCGTGCCGTCGGCGCCGTCGGCGAACGGGTTCGTGCGCGATGTACCGAGGATCGTGCCGCCCCGCGGCAGGATGCCGATCGTGCTCTCGAGCGTGAGCTCGAATGCTTCGTCCTGCAGCAGGCCGGCCCAGCCATGGCGAAAGCCGACGAAGCTGTGGCCGTCCGGGAGGCCGCTGCGCACGACCGCACGGATCACCGCGTTCAGCCCCGGACAGTCGCCACCGCCGGTGAGCATGCCGATGCGAGCCACGGCCGCAGAGCTTAGCCCGAGGTTGCCGTGCCAGATACGTAGTTTCCACCCGATCGGCAGGAGGCGATGCGCGGATCCGCCGGCGACGGCGCGCGCCTAGCTTGTTCTGAGAGCACAGCCCATGTGCGAGCACAGTCCTTTCGAGGAGGGAGCGCGTATGTCTGTTCGTGTCGGGATCAATGGCTTCGGGCGCATAGGGCGCTGCGTGCTGCGGGGCGCGTATGAGCGCGAGACCGACATCGAGGTCGTTGCGGTCAACGACGTCGTCCCGGCCGAGACCCTTGCGGCGCTGCTCGCGCGCGACTCCGTCTATGGGCGCTTCCCGGGACGCGTGCGCGGCGAGGAGGGGCTGATTCGCATCGACGACGACGAGGTGGTGGCGCTGAGCGAGCGCGAGCCTTCGGCGCTGCCGTGGCGCGACCTCGGCGTCGACGTCGTGATCGAGTCAACGGGGCGCTTCCGCACGCGTACGGCAGCCGCCGAGCATCTGCAGGCGGGGGCGCGCAAGGTGATCGTGAGCGCGCCGATCAAGGGCGATGCGCCGGCCGACGCGAACGTGGTCCTCGGCGTGAACTTCGACGAGGCCTACGACCCGGAGCGCGACCACGTGATCACGAACGCCTCCTGCACGACCAACTGCCTGGCGCCGGTGGCGAAGGTGCTGCACGAGACGGTGGGGATCAGGCACGGGCTGATGACGACGATCCACGCCTACACCGCCGACCAGAGCCTGCTCGACGGGCCCCACAGCGACCTGCGCAGGGCGCGCGCGGCGGCGATCAACCTCGTGCCGACCTCGACGGGCGCGGCGAAGGCGCTCGGTCTCGTGATTCCGGAGCTCGAGGGCAAGCTGAACGGGCTGGCGGTGCGCGTACCCGTGCCGACGGGGTCGATCGTGGACCTGACCATCGAGAGCGAGCAGGCCACGAGCGCGAAGGCGATCAACGCGGCGTTCCGCGAGCGGGCCGAGGGCTCGCTGGCCGGGATCCTCGAGTACAGCGAGGATCCGATCGTCTCCTCGGACGTCGTCGGGTCGCCGAGCTCGGCGATCTTCGACGCTGCTCTGACGAGCGTGATCGACGGGACCCAGGTAAAGGTTCTGGCCTGGTATGACAACGAGTGGGGCTACTCGAGCCGGCTGGTGGAGCTCGCCGAGCGCGTGCTTGCGCCCGTGCACGCCTGAGCCTGAGCGCGCCCGAGGTGAATCGCCGAGCGCGTGCCCGGCGCTGAGCGCGCCTAGGGTCTCAGATCTCCTCGGGGATCATCTCGATCGCCCCGCAGGGGCACTCGGCGGCGCAGATGCCGCAGCCCTTGCAGAAGTCGAGGTCGATCGCGTAGGGCTCGCCCGGCGGGCCGGGCTTCAGGACGGCGTTGTCGGGGCAGACGCCGTAGCAGTTGTCGCATGAGAAGCAGTTGCCGCAGGAGAGGCAGCGGCGTGCCTCGAAGAGGGCCGAGTCGGCGTGCAGGCCCTTGACGACCTCCTCGAACGTGCTCTGCCGGCGGATGTCCGCGAGCAGCGGGCTTACGCTGCGCGGCGCGTCGGCGTAGTACCAGGTGTTGAGCGAGTCGAAGTCCGCGAGCTCGCCGCGCGCCTCGCTCGCGACCTCCACGCCGGCCAGCCATCCGTCCACGCAGCGCGCGGCGCGGCGTCCGTTTCCGATGGCGACCGCGGCCATGCGTTCCCCGGGGGTCATGTCGCCGCCGGCGAAGACGCCCGCGTGGCCGGTCATCATGCGCTCGTCGACCTCGACGACGCCGTCGCTGATGCGCACGCCGGGTAGGTCTGCGAGCAGCTGCAGGTCTGCGCTCTGGCCGAGCGCGAGGATCACGCTGTCGGCGTCGAGCTCCTCGAAGGAGCCGGTCGGCTGGGGCATGCCGTTCTCGTCCAGACGCATGCGCTCGATCTGCAGGCGCGCGCCGATGGAATCCCCGGGCGCGGCCGTGCTGGCCTGCGCGTCCTCGCTCGCGCTGGGCGCGCTCCCTTCGGAAGGCCCAGCCGGCGCGGCGGCGGCGATCGTGGAGAGCCAGCGAAATGCGATCCCCTCCTGCTCGGCCTGCTGGAGCTCGTCGGGGTGAGCGGGCATGCGCTCGCGTGTTCGCCGATAGACGATCACGGGCTCGCTGCCGGTGAGCCGCCGCGCGCTGCGGGCGGCGTCGAGCGCGGTGTCGCCACCGCCGTAGACGACGACCCGCCGGCCGAGCTGGGGCGCCTCGCCCTGCTCGATGTCGCGCAGCAGCGAGACCGCGTCGATGATTCGCGCGGCTGTTCCGCCGGGGATGTCGATGTTGCGGGCGACGTGGGCGCCGACCGCGAGGAAGGCCGCGTCGAAGCTGCCCTGGCGCAGCTCGCGCTGCAGGTCCTCGACCTGCTCGCCGCAGCGCAGCTCGACGCCGAGCGCGAGGATGCGCTCGATCTCCGCGTCGAGCACCTCGCGCGGGAGGCGGTAGGCGGGTATCCCGTAGCGCATCATCCCGCCGGGCTTGGCGGCGGCGTCCTTGATCGTGACGTGGTGGCCGCGCAGGGCGAGGTGGTAGGCGGCCGACAGGCCCGAGGGCCCGGCGCCGATCACGAGCACGCGCCGGCCGCTGGCGGGCGGGGGCTGCGGCAGCTCCCAGCCCTCGCGGATCGCCTCGTCCCCGAGGAAGCGCTCGACCGAGTTGATGCCGACGGCCTGGTCGAGCTCGCAGCGGTTGCAGGCTGTCTCGCAGGGGTGGTAGCAGATGCGTCCCATAACGGCCGGGAACGGGTTCTCGCGCACGAGCACGCGCCAAGCGCGCTCGTAGCCCTCTCCACCCGACTCGGCCTCAAACAGCCAGCGCTGGACGTCCTCGCCGGCGGGGCAGGCGTTGCTGCAGGGCGCCAGCCGGCGCACGTAGCGAGGCCGTTCGGTGCGCCATGCGCCCGTGCGGTTGGCGAGGCTCGAGCCGACGTCGAGCGTGATCGCGAAGGGACGCTCGGGGCTCATTGCGGCCCCCGTTCGCTGGCGGCGAGCACGTCGAGGAGCTCACGCGCGGGCCGCTCGGTGGTGTCCTCCCCGCGGGAGCCCGCGGACGCGAGCAGGCCGAAGCGCTCGATGTTGCGGTCGGCGGCGGCCTGCAGCCTGGCGATGAGATCGGCGCGGCCCTCGCCGGCGAACAGGTGCGCATAGCGCTTCTGGCGGCACAGATATTGCTCGACGGGGACCTGGCGGCGGATCGGCGAGACCGCGACGACGCGCCCGTGCTCCGCCTCGAAGACGGGGAACAGGCCGCACTCCTTGGCGAGGCGCGCGATGTTGATCGTGTCGGAGGTCGCCGACCCCCATCCGAGCGGGCAGGGCACGAGCACGTGCAGATAGCGCGGCCCGCGGAACTCCATCGCGCGGGCGACCTTGCGCTCGAGGTCGCGCAGCTCCGCGACGGTCGCCGTGGCGACGTAGGGGATCTCGTGCGCCATCGCGATCAGGGGTAGGTTCTTGCCCTGCTCGAAGGAGTTGCCGGGATGCTCGCCGAGGGGCTCGGTGGTGGCGGTGCGCGCCGCGGGGGGCGTGGCGGCGGAGCGCTGCACGCCGGTGTTCATGTAGGCCTCGTTGTCGTAGCAGATGTAGAGCACGTCGTCGCCGCGCTCGAACATGCCCGACAGGCAGGCGAGGCCGATGTCGACGGTGCCGCCGTCGCCGCCCTGCCCGACGACGCGTATGTCGGTATGCCCCTTCGCGCGTAGGGCCGCGGCGACGCCGGTGGCCACGGCGGGCGCGTTGCCGAACAGCGAATGGATCCAGGGCAGACGCCAGGAGGACTCGGGGAAGGGGGTCGAGAAGACCTCCAGGCAGCCGGTCGCGTTGGCGGCGATGACGCGACCGCCGGTGGCGCGAACCGCGGCGTCGAGCGCGTAGCGAGCGCCGAGCGCCTCCCCGCAACCCTGGCAGGCGCGGTGGCCCTTCGTGATCGCGTTGGCGCGCTCGGGGTCGGCCTGCACGGAGGCCTCGGCCTCGTCTAGCAGGCGGTTGCCGACTGCGAACGTGCCGGTCTGGTAGAAGCGCGTCTCGCTCATACCGGGCCGGCGGCGACGAGGCCGAGGTCGCGAAGGATGTTCTCTGCGTGGGGACCTGGACGCCCTCCGCCCCGGCTGCGCGCGAGCTCGCGCTGGACGACTTCGGAGTTGAGGTCCATGAAGTGCAGCGTGGGCAGCAGGCCGGCGTCGGCGTCGTCGATCATGGAGCGCAGCGACCGGCGCGTGATCGCGCGTCCGCCAAGCCCGGCGATGACGGTGTGCATCTCCACTGCGTCCTCGTCGTCGCGGTCGCCGCCGCGGGCCCGGGGAAGCCCGGCCAGAGCGGCGTGCACGTCGGCGCTGAGGATCCCGCCGACGCCGACGGCGAAGGCGCGCTCGAGCACGATCACGCGCTGTGCCCGCGCGAGCGCGGCGCGGAGCTCGGCGAGCGGGAACGGGCGGAAGGACTTGACGGCGAGCGCGCCGACGCGCCGGCCCTCATCGCGCATCCGGTCGATGACCTCTTCCAGCGTGCCCAGCACGGAGCCGAGCGCGACGACGACGGTCTCGGCGTCCTCGCAGCGGTAGCCGCTGAGCAGGCCGCCGGAGCTGCGGCCGAAGGCCCGCTCGAACTCCTCGGCGATCGCGGGGATCGCGTCGAGCGCGTCCATCTGCTTGGCGTGTGCGAGGTAGCGGACCTCGGTGAACGCCTCCGGCCCGACCATTGCGCCGATCGTGACGGGGTCGGCCGGGTCGAGCACCTGGCGCGGCGCGAACGGCGGCAGGAACGCGTCGATCCGCTCGCGCTCGGGCACCTCGAGCGGCTCGAAGGCGTGGGTGAGCACGAAGCCGTCCATGCATACCATCACCGGCAGCGAGAGCTGCTCGGCGAGCCGGAACGCCTGGACGTGCATGTCGGCGGCCTCCTGGTTGTCGGCTGCGTAGAGCTGGATCCAGCCGCAGTCGCGCAACGCCATCGAGTCGCTGTGGTCGTTCCAGATGTTGATCGGGGCGCCGATCGCGCGGTTGGCGACGGTCATCACGATCGGCAGCCCGAGGCCGGCGGCGTTGAACAGCGCCTCGGCCATGTAGAGCAGGCCCTGGCTGGCCGTCGCCGTGTAGGCTCGCGCGCCGGTGGCGCTGGCCCCGATCGCGACCGACATCGCGGCGAACTCGGACTCGACGTTGACGAACTCGCACGGCGCGAGCTCGCCGGCGGCGACCATTCGCGAGAGACCCTCGACGATGTGCGTCTGCGGTGTGATCGGGTAGGCGCAGATCACCTCGGGGCGGCAACGCGCGACGGTGGCGGCGACCGCCTGCGATCCCTCGAGCTGGCTAGGCATGAGCACGTTCCTGCCGCGTGGCGCCGTCCTCGGGTTGGCGGGGGAGGGGATCGGCAGGCTCGGCCGTAGGCCGGCCTGCGGGATGGGTCGCGTTGTGGAGCTGCTCGCGCACGTGCTCGTGGGCGTCGCGCGCGGCGAGACGATTGCCCTCGCCGGCGCTCGGGCCAAAGCGCTGCTCTATCGCACGCTCGAGCGCATCGATCGTGACGAGCCCGGTGAGGGCGACAAGCCCGCCGAGCAGCGCGGCGTTGGGGATCGGCCGTCCCAGGCGCGCGCGAGCGAGCTCGCCGGCGGGGACGGAGAGCAGGCGCTCGGGCGGATGGCGCTCGCGCAGGTCCTGCAGGCCCAGCTGCTCGAGCGTGCGGGTCGAGTTGATCAGCACGAACCCGTCCTCGCGCAGGCCGCCGAAGACGTCGACGTGGTGCAGCAGTGTCGGGTCCTGGATGATCACGGCGTCCGGCTCGGCGATCGGCTCGCGCAGCCGGATCGGCCGCTGATCGATGCGGCAGAAGGCGATCACGGGAGCGCCCATGCGCTCCGAGCCGAAGCTCGGGAAGGCCTGCGCCTGGCTGCCCTCCAGGAACGCGGCGAGCGAGAGCAGCTCGGCGGCGGTGACGACGCCCTGTCCCCCGCGTCCATGGATGCGGACCTCGAACACCGCGCCTAGCCCCCGGCGAGGGCACTCCCGCGCAGCGCGGCACGCTCGAGAGCCCGATCGGCCCGCGGCGGGCGGCCGTTGGGTGCGCCGGCGCCTCCGCGGGCGGCGTCCAGCAGCACGCGGCGCTCGGCTGCGGCGACGAGCGAGCGCGTGCGGTCGACGACGTCGATGTTGACCGAGATCGCATCGATCCCGGCGCGCACGAGCAGGTCGGCGTACTCGGGGTGGACCGAGGGCGCCTGACCGCAGATCGATGTGCGCAGGCCGAGCTTGCGCGCGCGCGGGATGAGCTCGCGCAGGTAGGCCGTGACGGCGGGGTCTCGCTCGTCGAAGGTCTCCGCCAGCAGCTCGTTGTCGCGGTCGGCGCCGAGGAGCAGCTGGGTGAGGTCGTTGGAGCCGACCGAGATCCCGGCGACGCCGAGTTCGGCGTAGGCGCGCAGGTTGAACAGTACGGAGGGCACCTCCGCCATCACCCACAGCTCGAACCCGGGTCGAGCGAGCAGGCCGGCTTCCTCCATCAGATCGCGGCAGCGGCGCAGTTCGCTCGCGGTGCGCACGAACGGCAGCATCACGTGCAGGTTGTGGTGGCCGTTCTCCCAGACGCGCGTGAGCGCGTCGAGCTCCAGGCGGAAGATGTCGGGCTCGTGCGTGTAGCGCAGGGCGCCGCGGTAGCCGATCATCGGGTTGGCCTCATGCGGCTCGAAGCGCTCGCCGCCGCGCAGCCCGCTGAACTCGTTCGTGCGGAAGTCGATCGTGCGATAGGTGACCGGCCGCGGCGCGAACCCCGCGGCGAAGGTCTCCAGGCCGTCGGCCATGTCGGCCACGAACTCCTCGCCGCGGCCCTCCTCGAGCAGCACCCGCGGATGGTCGCCGGCGAGCGCCTCGAGCACCATCAGCTCGGCGCGCAGGAGGCCCACGCCGTCGACGGCCATGTCCTTGACGCGGTCGACCTGGGACGGCTCTGACAAGTTGACGAGGATCTGCGTGCCGGTGATCGCCGCGCCCGGCTGGGCGCGCAGCGGTGCGCCCGCGGGAGCGCTCGCGGCCGAGCCCAGCTGGCCGACCTGGACGATTCCCTCCAGCACGACGCCCTGCGTGGCGTCGACGGTGATCTGCTCGCCGTCGCGCAGCACGCGGGTCGCTTCGCCGGTGCCGACCACGCAGGGGATGCCGAGCTCGCGCGAGACGATCGCGGCGTGGCAGGTCATGCCGCCGGAGTCGGTCACGATCGCCGCCGAGCGGCGCATCAGCGCGGTCCAGTCGGGCGCTGTCATGTGCGTGACGAGGATGTCGCCCTCGTGAAGCTTGTCGGCCTCGTCGGTCGAGCGCAGCACCCTCGCCTGGCCGCTGGCGCCGCCAGGCGCGCCGCCGAGCCCGCGCAGCAGCACGCGCTGGGTGGCTGCGTGCGTGGAAGGGGCGGCTGTGCTGCCGGCCGAGGAGGCGGCTTGCGCTCCGTCCAGGGCGGGCTCGTGCAGGGTCGTGATCGGCCGGCTCTGGAGCATCCACAGCGTCTCGTCGGGGTCGAAGGCCCACTCGGTGTCCTGTGGCGTGCCGTAATGCTCCTCGATGCGGCGGCCGAGGTTGGCGACGGCGATCACCTCGGCGTCGCTCAGGACCGGCTGCAGGCCCTCCTGCTCGTCGAGGTCGCGCCGTCTCGTGCCGCCCGCGGGATCGAAGTCGATCGCGAGCTCCTTGCGATGTACTTCGCGCCTGCGGATCGCCAGCGAGGCCTTCTCGACGATGTAGCGGTCGGGTGAGACCGAGCCGGAGACGACCGACTCGCCGAGGCCGAAGGAGCCCTCGATGACGAGCTCGTCGCGCGCCCCTGTGGCGGGGTTGACGGTGAACATCACGCCAGCCCGCGTCGAGGCGACCTGGCGCTGGATTACGACCGCGATGTCCATGTCGGCCTGCGAGAAGCCATTTACGGCGCGGTAGTAGATGGTGCGCGCGCCGAACAGCGAGCGCCAGCAGCGGCGTACGGCGTCGAGCACATCCGCGGTTCCGCGGACGTTGAGGAACGTCTCGTTCATGCCGGCGAACGAGGCCTCGGCCGTGTCCTCGGCGGTCGCCGAGGAGCGAACGGCCACGGCCAGCTCGCGGTCTCCCTCCGCGAGCGCCTCGTAGGCGGCCCGGATCTCCGTCTCGATATCGGCCGGCATGGCTGTGCGGTCGAACAGTTCGCGCGCCGCCGCGCTCGCGGCCTCGAGCGCTGCGGTGTCCTCCACGTCGAGGCCTTCGAGCACCTCGGCCAGACGCTCGCGCAGCCCGGTCTCGGCACAGTAGGCGGCATACGCCGGCGCGCCGACGACGAACCCCGCGGGCACGGGCAGCCCGGCCGCCGTGAGCTCGCCGAGGTTGGCGCCCTTGCCGCCCGCGTAGTCGACGTCGTCGCGGCTGAGGCTTGCGAACGGACGCACCGCGTCCAGTCGGGCGGCTGCTGGCGAGACGCTCATGGCTGCTCCTCCTGAGATCGTGTGTCGTGGCGAGGCACCGCGTGCTTACATTGAACGCCCGCGCGCCGGCGCCGGCCACCGCGCTGTGCACTGAACGAGCTCCGTAGTTCTCACGCATGACCGCGCTCGCCGCGGGGTGAGAGATCGATTGCCATGAAGGTGGTCGGCGAGGATCGGCTCGGGGAGGCGCTCGCGAGGATCGGCGTGCCCGCCGCGCGCGGCGGCGAGGACGTGGGGGCGCGGGCTTCCGGGATGCTCAGCGCGGGAGCCGGCTGCGGCGCTCAGCGGGCGGCTGGACCGTCGGACGCGGGAGGCTCGGGGAAGCGCTCCTTGGCGGTGCGCCATGCTGCGGTGGGAAACTCGACCTTGTCGGTTGCGCCGCGCAGGGAGACGTGGGCGTCGAAGCCGTCGCGGAAGACGTCGAGCATGCCCTGGTTCTCGGGCAGCACCTCGGCGACGAAGTGCGTGATGCCATGTCCTTCAGCGGAGGTGGCAAGCCGCTCGACGAGGATCGTGCCGAGGCCCCGGTCGTGGAGGCGGTCGGCGACGGCGAGCGCGACTTCGGCGCGCGTGTCGTCGAGCTGGACGTAGAGAGCGTGCCCGACGATCATGCCGAGCTCGTCGTGCGCGATCAGGCTGAGGCGGCGGCCGCCGGCGGGTGTCGCGGCGACGTGGGCGGCGCCCGTGAGGTCGGCGGCGCCGGTGAAGAAACGAAGGCGGCGCGCTTGGGCGCAGAGCCCGTTGAGGAACGTGCGCAGCGCCGGCTCGTCGTCGGGACGAACCTCGCGTAGGGTCACGCGGGAGCGGTCACGCAGTCGTACGAGTTCCGTCGCTCCTGCGTCGTGGGCCGGCCGCGTTGCGGGTTCCGTTGGGGAGGAGGATTCGGATCCGATCGGGGGCGAACTGCTCATGGCGCCAGCTTCGCGCCGTGCCCGCGCGCGGGCATCCGGTCGCGTCCGCCAGGTGGGTCGGGGATAACTACGGTGCCGGCGGGGCGGGCGCCGGCACCGGCTCGGCGAGCGCTGCGCGGGTCTGGTCTGCGATCTCGAGGTCCTCGCGCGCGGTGATCACGAGCGTTCGCACCCGTGCGCCGGGGGCGCTGATGTCGCAGTCGCTGGTGGCGAGCTCGTTCCGAGGCTCCTCGAGCGCGACGTCGAGAAAGCGAAGGCCGGCTGCCGTCCTCGAGCGCACCTCGGCGGAGCGCTCGCCGACTCCGCCGGTGAAGGCCAGGGCGTCGAGCCCGTTCATCGATGCTGCCATCGCCGCGATCGCTGCCCGGAGCCTGTGCACGTACACGTCGAGGGCGAGTTGCGCCGCCGCGGCGCCGGCGGCCGCGGCGCGTGTGACCTCCTTCATGTCGGCGCTGCCCGACAGGCCGAGGAGGCCCGAGCCGTGCTCGAGGGCGTCGTTGAGCTCGGGGATGGAGACCTCGCAGCGCTCGAGCAGCCAGGTGAGCAGTCCCGGGTCGACGTTTCCCGAGCGGGTGGCCATCACGAGGCCCTCGAGTGGCGTGAACCCCATCGTGGTGTCCACCGAGCGCCCGTCGCGTATCGCGCACAGCGATGCGCCGGCGCCGAGGTGGCAGCTGACGAGGCGCGGTCCGTTCTTCTCGCAAGCGAGCATCTGCGCGGCGCGCCGCGCGACCCACGCATGGGAGAGGCCGTGAAAGCCATAGCGCCGCAGCCCCCAGCGCTCGCGCCAGGCGGCCGGCAGCGCGTAGGTGCGCGCGGCTGCTGTGAGCGTGCTGTGGAAGGCGGTGTCGAAACAGGCCACGGCCGGCAGTGCCGGCAGCGCGGCGCTGACGGCGTCGAGGGCGGCGAGCGACTTCGGCTGGTGCAGGGGCGCGAGGTCGCAGAGCGCCTCGAGCTCGCTCCTCACCTCGGCGTCGATCCTCATCGCTCGCCGGTAGCGCTCGCCTCCGTGCACGATCCGGTGGCCGACGGCGTCCGCCGCGGCCAGCGCGGATCCGAGCGCGTCGTCGAGCTCAGAGGGGTCCACGCGCGCACGAGGCGCGTCGAGCTGGCGCGAGGCGAGCACGGAGTCATCGCCGTCGAGCAGGGTGAGCTTTACGCTGCTGGAGCCCGCGTTGACGACGAGCACGCGCACAGCGGCTACTCCTGTTCGGGGTGGGCGAGGGCGCGCACGCGATCAGAGCCTAGCCCGCGCTCGGCGTGCCGACACGTCCGAGCTGGTTCTCACCTGATCGGGGTGATGAGTCCAGGGACGCGGACGGGCACGGTTGCACCGATGAGCCCCGAGCGCCGCCGCCACAGATCGCGCGGGCTAGGAGGTAGGGGCAAGGAGTGGTGGATGGCGCTCGCGTTCGCGATCGGATCGAGCTGCTTCTTGATCGCCCCCTTCCCCGGCTACGCGAGCCTCACGGGGGAAACGCTCGACGCGCTCACGTTCTTGGTGGGCTCGATCCTGTTTACCCTCGGCGCCGCGCTGCAGACCGCCTCCGCGGCCCCGGCACGGCACACGCACGGGTCCGGCCGGGCCGCGTGGTGGACCGCGACGATCCAGTCGGCGGGGACGCTGTTCTTCAACGCGACTACCTACCGCGCCCTGCATACGGCGCTCACGAGCCCCAGCTACGACAGGCTCGTCTGGCGCCCGGACGCGCTCGGCTCGATCTGCTTTCTCGTCTCCGGCGCAATCGCCTACCACGCTTCCGAGCGACGGGGTTGGCGTCCCGCGCGAACCGGACCGGGGTGGTGGATGGCGGCGGTGAACCTTCTCGGCTGCGTCTTCTTCGGCGTCTCGGCCGTGGCGGGCTACGTCGTCCCCGCGAAAGGCTCGGTGCTCGACCTCGCCGCGGCCAACTTCACGACGTCGCTCGGCGCGGCGTGCTTCCTGGCGTGTGCGGTGGCGACGCTGCGCGCCAGCCCGCGCCGGCCGAGAGCGGGCGGCGCGCTCGTGCGCCCGGCGGCCTGATGTGAAGGCGCACCGCTCGAGCCAGGCGCGCCGGAGATCGCCGGGAGGGTCAGTAGCCGGTGCCGGTCTTCACGCGCTTGCGGTCGTGCGGGTGCAGGCCGCCCTTCTTGGCGAGGACGGCGCAGGCTTCGTTGATGTCGTTGGCGAGCGTCGTCGCGAGCGTGTGGCCGAGGGTGAGCTTGACGAGCGCGCGCATGATCTTGACGTGTTCGGCGTTGGGCGGCAGCGTGTAGGCGGGCACCATCCAGCCGCGCTCGGCGGCGACCTGCGCTGCGACGTCGAACTCGTCGTAGGGATGCTCGCCTGCGAGTTTGAAGGCCACGAGCGGGAGCCGCTCCTCCTCGTCGGAGCCGATGATGGAGAACTCGCCGATCGCCTCGATGCGCTCCTCGAGCGCCTTTGCGTTGGCCTGCATCGTCTCCATCACATAGCGGTAGCCTTCGTGGCCGAAGCGGACGAAGTTGTAGTACTGCGCGAGCACCATAGAGGAGCCCGTTGAGAAGTTCAGCGTGAACGTCGCGTCGCGCTTGCCGAGGTAGTTCTCGTAGAAGACGAGCTCCTCCGGCAGGTCGGCGGATTCGCGAAAGACGAGCCAGCCGATGCCCGGGTAGACGAGCCCGAACTTGTGCCCGGAGACGTTGATCGAGCGGACCTGCTCGAGGCGGAAGTCCCACTCGGAGTGCGGATATAGGAACGGCCACACGAAGCCGCCGCTGGCGGCGTCGATGTGCAGCGGGATGTCGATGCCGTGCTTCTCCTCGTGCGCGAGCAGCAAGCCGTTGATCCCGACGATGTCGTCGGCGTGGCCTGTGAACGTCGTGCCGAGGACGGCGGCGACGCCAATCGTGTTCTCGTCGAGGTACGGCTCGACGTCCTCGGGACCGATCGTGTAGCGGTCGGGCTGCAGCGGGATGATGCGCGGCTCGACGTCGAAGTAGCGGCAGAACTTCTCCCACACGACGTGCACGTCGCCCCCGAAGACGAGGTTCGGCCGGTCGGTGTCCTTGCCCGCCGCTTCCCGCCGCGCGCGCCACTTCCACTTCAGCGAGAGCGCGCCGAGCATGATCGCCTCCGATGAGCCCTGGGTGCGCGTCCCGGTCGTCTCGCCGGGCGCGTTGAAGAGGCTGGCGAGCATGCGGATGCAGCGCTGCTCGATCTCCGCGGTCTGGGGGTACTCGGCGTGGTCGATGTAGTTGCGGTGCAGGTTCTCGGTGATCACCGTCACCGCCTCGGGCTCCATCCAGGTCGTCACGAACGTCGCCAGGTTGCGGTTCGGGATGCCGTCGAGGACGAGCTCCTCGCCGATCAGGCGCATCGCGTCCACCGAGCGCATGCCGTGCTTGGGAAGCTCGTTGTCGGGCGCAGGCTCGAGCAGGAAGCGGTTGCCGTACTCGGACGCGAGAGCCTCGAGCTGGCGCCCGAGATCGTGTGGGACGTCCGGCGCGATGGGCCGTTGCGGCGCGTTTGCCATGCGCGGGCAAGCTACAGCGTCGCGATGCGCTGCGGTTCACCCGAAGGGGATGAGGCGGCTCGAGAACGCGTGCGGAAACGTTGGCCTCGAGCGACGACGTGGCAGGCCCATGACATCGACCGGCATCGAGCTTCTCCTGGTCGCGATCGCCGCGATGCTCTCGCCGACGACGTTGTCGTTCTGCCTCTTTGCGCTACTGCTCGGCGACCGCCCGAAGCGCACCGGCTCGCTGTTCTATCTCGGCGCCTTCGGCGCGACGGTCGCGGTGGGGCTGCTGGCAGACGTCGTGCTCGGCGACGTGGCGGCGGTTCCGGAAAACAAGAGCCCGAAGACGTGGGTGCTCGTGATCGACATCGTCGCGGGGCTGTTGCTGCTCGTCTGGGTGGCGCGCGTGCTGCGCCGCCCGGCCGATCCGCGCAGGACGCAGAGCGTGATCGACCGCATGAGCAGCGTCGCAAGCTCGCCGTGGATCGCGGTCGTCGCGGCCGGAGCGACGCTCGCCAACCCCGGCGGGTTCATACCGCTCGCGCTCAAGGACATCTCGCAACTGAACCCGAGCACCGCGGAATTCGCGCTCCTGTGGCTGGCGTTCACGGTGATCTCGCTGCTGCCCCTGCTCCTGGCCCTCGTGGCGCTCGTGCTCGCGCCCGAGCCGACGACCCGGATGCTCCATCGCAGCCGGGGCTGGCTGGAACGCAACCTTCGCATCGTCGCCGCCGTGATCGTGGTCCTGCTCGCCGCGGCGCTGCTCAGGAACGGGATCGCCGGCCTCGTGGGCTAGCTTCCCTCCTCGAGCGCTGTGGGCCAGCTCCAGTTGCGCAGCTCGGCAGGGTCCTCGCCGTGCTCGCGCGTGTAGGCCCTGTGGCGCAGCCGCTCGTCGGCCATGTCCTGGCGGATGTGCGCGGCACGCTCGCCCAGGCCCGGCACTCGGTCGATCACGTCCATCACGAGGTGGAAGCGGTCGAGGTCGTTGAGCATGACCATGTCGAAGGGCGTCGTCGTCGTGCCCTCCTCCTTGTAGCCGCGCACGTGGATGTTGTCGTGGTTGGTGCGGCGGTAGGTGAGCTGGTGGATCAGCCAGGGATAGCCGTGATAGGCGAAGATCACGGGACGCTCGGCGGTGAACAGCGCGTCGAACTCGGCGTCGGGGAGGCCGTGGGGGTGCTCGGACGCGGGCTGCAGGCGCATCAGGTCGACGACGTTGACCAGCCGCATGCGCAGCTCCGGCATGCGCTCGCGCAGGATCGCCGCGGCCGCCGCGCACTCGAGCGTGGGCACGTCCCCGGCGCAGGCGAGCACGACGTCCGGCTCCTCGTCGTCTTCGTTCGAGAAGAACTCCCAGATGCCGATGCCGCGGGTGCAGTGCGCGACTGCCTGTTCCATCGAGAGGTAGTTCAGCGCGGGCTGCTTGCCGGCGACGATCACGTTGACGTAGTCGCGGCTGCGCAGACAGTGGTCGGCGACGGACAGCAGGCAGTTCGCGTCCGGCGGCAGGTACACGCGCACGATCTCCGCCTTCTTGTTGAGGACGAGGTCGATGAAGCCCGGATCCTGATGTGAGAAGCCGTTGTGGTCCTGTCGCCAGACGTGCGAGGAGAGCAGGTAGTTCAGCGATGCGATCGGCGCGCGCCAGGGGATGTCGTGCGTGACCTTCAGCCATTTCGCGTGCTGGTTGAACATCGAGTCGACGATGTGGATGAAGGCCTCGTAGCTGTTGAAGAGGCCGTGGCGTCCGGTCAGCAGGTAGCCCTCGAGCCATCCCTGGCAGAGGTGCTCGGAGAGGACCTCCATCACGCGACCGTCGGGGGCGAGGTGATCGTCGCTGGGCAGCGTCTCGGCGTCCCACGCGCGGTTGGTGGCCTCGAAGACGGCTCCGAGGCGGTTGGAGGCGGTCTCGTCGGGGCCCATGATGCGAAAGCGTTCGGGGTTCATGCGCACGACCTCCGCGAGCAGCGTGCCGAGCACGTGCGTGGGTTCGCTCACGCTGCGGGTCGGCGCGGGGACCTGGACGGCGAAGCGTCGGAAGTCCGGCAGCTCGAGCTCGCGAAGCAGCACGCCTCCGTTCGCGTGTGGGTTCGCGCCCATGCGGCGCTCGCGCCGGGGCGCGAGCGCCGCGATCTCGGCGCGTAGCGCGCCGAGCTCGTCGAACAGCTCCTGCGGCCTGTAGGAGCGCAGCCACTGCTCGAGCTGCGCGAGGTGCTCGGGCTTCTCGGCGAGGTTCGCGAGCGGCACCTGATGGGAGCGGAAGGATCCCTCGGCCGGGAGTCCGTCGACGAACTTCGGCCCCGTCCAGCCCTTCGGCGTGGCCAGCACGATCATCGGCCAGCGCGGGCGCTCGGCAGCGCGACCGGGCTCTCGATCCTCGCGGGCGCGTCGCTGGATCTCCGCTATCTCGCCCGTGACGCTGTCGAGCGTCGCCGCCATCAGCTGGTGCATCGCGGCGGGCTCGTGGCCCTCGACGAAGTGGGGCGCGTAGCCGTAGCCCTCGAGCAGGGCCTGCAGCTCCCGCGCGGGGATGCGCGCGAGGACCGTCGGGTTGGCGATCTTGTAGCCGTTGAGGTGCAGGATCGGCAGCACGGCGCCGTCGCGAACCGGGTTCAGGAACTTGTTCGAGTGCCAGCTCGCGGCCAGCGGACCGGTCTCCGCCTCGCCGTCGCCGATCACGCAGCAGGCGATCAGGTCGGGGCTGTCGAAGACGGCGCCGTGTGCGTGCGCGAGCGAGTAGCCGAGCTCGCCGCCCTCGTGGATCGAGCCGGGCGTCTCGGGAGCGACGTGGCTGGGGATGCCGCCCGGGAAGGAGAACTGCCGAAAGAGGCGGCGCAGGCCCTCCTCGTCGCGGCCGATGTGGGGGTAGACCTCACTGTAGGTGCCCTCGAGGTAGACGTTTGCGACGACGCCGGGTCCGCCGTGGCCGGGCCCGGCGACGTAGATCACGTTGAGGTCGCGCGCGTTGATGACGCGGTTGAGGTGGGCGTAGATGAAGTTCAGGCCCGGGGTCGTGCCCCAGTGCCCCAGGAGGCGGGGCTTGGTGTCCTCGACGCGCAGCGGCTCGCGCAGGAGCGGGTTCGCGAGCAGGTAGATCTGTCCGACTGACAGATAGTTCGCCGCGCGCCAATAGGCGTCGAGCGTGCGCAGCTCATCCGCAGAGAGCGGACCCGGCGGTTCGTTCATCGCCGGGATGCTGCCATGCCCGTGCGCCTCCTGCACCGGCGGCCGCGAGGCGTGCCTTCGCCCGCGCGCCTACGCTGCGGGTGGATCCGACGGAAGGAAGCCGATGTTCAAGAACGTACTCGTGGGTGTCGACGGGACGGCGAGCGGTCGCGACGCGATCGCTCTGGCGTCGCTCCTGCTCGACGCAGACGGAAAGCTCACGCTCGCGCACGTGTTCAGCCGCCTGGCCAAGCCGCTGCACGCCGTCACTCGCGCAAGTGCGCCGGCAGACCGCGCGCAGGCCAGCGAGCTGCTCTCCAGCGAGCGCGCGCAGGCGGGTCCAGAGGCGGAGCTGGTCGCGGTCGACGCTGCGACGCCGGGCAGAGGCCTGCACGAGGAGGCCGAACGGCAGAACGCCGACCTGCTCGTGCTCGGCACCTGCCATCGCGGCGTGCTCGGCCGGACGCTGCTGGGCGACGACACGCGAGCGGCGCTCGACGGTGCTCCGTGTGCCGTCGCGATCGCCCCGGCGGGCTTCGCGCGACATGCATCGCCGCTGTCGTCGATCGGCGTCGGCTACGACGGCTCCCCGGAGAGCGCGGCGGCGGTCGAGACCGCCAGGGCACTGGCCGCGCCGAGGCATGCGTCGGTCCGCGCGCTCGAGCTCGTTTCGATTCCCTACTACGAGTACACGGGTCTCGCCGCCGGCACCGTGACGGAAGGCGGTGACATGGTCGAACAGCGCATCGTCGAGGCAGAGAACCGGATGGGCGAGATATCCGGCGTGAAAGGCGAGGCCAGGTATGGGCTCGCGGGCGAGGAGCTCGCGGGTCTCAGCGGCGAAGTAGACCTCACGATCGTCGGCTCGCGCGGCTACGGCCCCGCGCGGCGCCTGATCATGGGCAGCACCTCTCACTATCTGGAGCGACACGCGCGCGGCCCGCTCCTGATCCTGCCACGCGGCACCCCACCGCCGCGGTCGATAGCGTCCAGCCGATGAGCGAGAATGGGACGGTGCATCCGGAGGGCGAGGCGAGCGGGACGGGATCGTCCGCCGAGGCGATCCGGATCGTGCTGGCCGACGATCATCAGGTTGTGCGCAGCGGTCTGCGGCTTCTGCTGGACGCCGAGGAGGGCTTCGAGGTCGTCGCCGAGGCCAGCGACGTCGACAGCGCGCGCCGCTACGTGCGCGGCCACCATCCGCGCGTGCTCGTGCTGGACCTGAACATGCCGGGCGGCTCGAGCCTGGAGGCGATCCCGCTGATCCGCGCGGAGTCGGCCGACACGCAGATCGTGGTGCTCACGATGCAGCAGGAGCCTGCGTTCGCGCGCGAGGCGCTCGGCGCCGGGGCCCTCGGCTACGTGCTCAAGGAGGCCGCAGACGAGGAGCTCGTGGAGGCGGTGCGCAACGCCGCGGCAGGCGAGCGCTACCTGAACCCGCGGCTTGGGGCGAGGATCGCCTCCGAGCCGCCGCCCGGGCCGCCGGACGATCTCTCACAGCGCGAGGTCGAGGTGCTGCGGCTGATCGCGCTCGGCCACACCAACGCCGAGATCGCCGAACGGCTGTTCCTCTCGGTTCGCACCGTCGAGACGCACCGCGCGCACATCCAGCAGAAGCTCAGGCTCTCCACTCGCGCCGAGCTCGTCGGCTACGCCCTCGAGCGCGGTTTGATGCACGAGGAGTAAGGCTCGGCGCACCGGCGTAAGGCTCGGCGCGTGCGCCGACGGGCAGCGCAACGGGGGGGCGGCGGCGCCGCCCGGCAGCCGGCCGATCCGCTGCCCGCGGGGCGCCCCCGTCAGCAGAGAGTCCGCGACCGATCAGCTGGTCGATCCGCCCGCAGCGGACTCGCCGGCACGATAGTGCTCGCGCCAGATCAGCTTGTAGATCGGGATCCAGCGGGGGATCCGGTTGATGACGGGGATGAAGGGGATGCAGATGAACGCCAGGCTCAGCAGGCCCATGATGAGCAGCACCTGGATGTCTGCGTTGGGTGATGACTTCATCGGTTCGACCTGGTACCAGAGGGCGTACAGCCACAGCCACGGCTGGCCCGGGTAGCTGCCTGTCTCATTCATCAGGCCCCACTGCTTGCCGAGCAGATGCTGTGCTTCGGCGCGTTCTGCGAGCAGCCCGCCGTCGGCCATGAACAGCAGCGGCTTGGTGTAGTCGGTCTGGAAGAACTGGTTGCTCGTCAGCAGGCTGCCGTCCACGCCGCCGCTCTGGGCGAGGCCCTGCAGGCTGGCCATCATCGTCGGCACCGGGCCGGCGCCGCTCGCCTTGACCGTCACCGTGCCTGTGCTCTGGTCGACCGCCACCGTGGTGGGCGGCGTCTTCTTTTCTTCGACAGCTTCGGAGTACGCTTCGAGCGGCTTGGCGTAGGCTTCGGACCATTCCTTTTTCTGCTTTTCGGGCGCGGCCTTGTATTCGGCGAGCGCTTTCTGCAGCGCCGGGTTGTTGGGGATCGTTTCAAGCGGTTTGATCACGAAGTCGTCGGCCGTGTTGATCGGATGGCTGACGCCGAACCACCTCTGGGGGTGCAGGAACAGGAAGTGCTGCACGCTGCCCGAGCTGTGGTTGTAGGGCGGGCCGTATTCGGCCGTCGGGCTCGTTTCGTCGAGCTCCTTGGCCGCCGTCGTCGCGAAGTCGGCCGGCAGTTCGTGTGACCACTGGGCGATCGTGCTGGGCTTGTCATCGGGCGAGGACAGAAGCACGGTGAGCAGCACCGCCAGCAGCCCGATGACGACGACCGCGATGCACAGCTCTTTGACGAGGTCGTAGGGCGCGTAGCGGCCTTTCCAGGGCGGGGTGTTCTCCTCGGTGCGCCAGATGCTCATGACGGCCCTCCTGCGTGGGACCCGGACGAGTCCTCGGCGGCGGTCGCGCCATCGGGGCTCGCCGGCGCCGAGCCGTCGGTCTTGGCCCCGGCCAGGGCAGCGACTCGCTCCTGCACCTCGAACGGCGGCACGACGCCGTTGCGACGGACGAGCAGTACGTGCGCGCTGACGAGCAGTACGACTGCAATCGGCAGCAGAAGGATGTGGTAGCTGTACATCTGGCCGAAGTTCGTGAGGTTGAAGAACGCGCCCACGCCGACGGAGTTCATGGCGTCCTTGGCCTGCGTGGAGATCCACTGGGCGTCGAAGTTCTGCTGCGAGACGTAGCCGGTCAGGGCTGCGGGCACGGCGACGAGGAAGGTAATCGCGCCCGTGATCCACACACGGCCGCGGCCGCCGCGCCAGGAGGCCATCCAGTACTTCCCCCACAGGTGCACGACCATCACGAAGAAGAACAGCTCCACGCTCCACATGTGGATGCTGTTGAAGAAGTGCCCGACGCCTGTGTAGTGCCACCAGGCGGGCCCCTTCAAGGCGATGATCGAGCCGGACAGGATGATCACGATCAGCGAAGCGATGCTGGCTACCCCGAAGACGTAGATCCAGGACGCCACGTAGGTCGGCTGCCCGTCCGGCAGCAGCCTCTCGGGCGGCAGCGCCTCGACGCCTTTTTCGCGGACTTTGACCGTCCACGATTTGGACGGGGCCGGGCTGTCGGGCGGAGGGCTGGCGACGCTGCTCATGAGCCGTCCCCGCGGCGTGCCGCGCGCCGTCCAGCCGCTCCGGGGAACGGCAGCAGGATCGCGAGGAAGAAAGCGACGAACATCAGGCCGATGACCACGACGTTGGACACGGACAGGTGGATGAAGCTCCAGTCGACCGTGTGAGCGGGGTGATTGAGGTTGAAGACCGCTGCGAGCGGGGTGCTCATATCCGTGCTCCTGAGTAGGGGTGTCGCCTCATGCCAAGCGAAACTAAGCGCGACCGTAGGTGGACGCATCCGTATTTCTCCGGTACAGCTGTGCGGCGCCACCGCACGGCTGTAGCGCCGGCCGTCTGAGCTCTCGGCACGCTCCCGCTGGCGAGCGGGTCGGCGACGTGGGCGTCCAAGCCGGCGGAGATCAGCAAGAGCTCGGCCGAGGAGCGATGAGCACCGGACGTCCCCCCGGAGCTAGGGTGCAGCATGGCATTCACCACGATCGAGGTCAGCGCCGCAGGCAACGCGGGCACGATCACGCTGAACAGGCCGGAGAAGCTGAACCCGTTGAGCGCCGTCACGCTGCGCGAGCTCGCCGAGGCCGCGCGGTGGCTAGACGGACAGCCGGAGGTGAAGGTGGTCGTCGTCGCCGGCAAGGGCCGCGCGTTCAGCGCCGGCGCCGACGTCTCGGTGTTCGCCGCCGCGGCCGAAGCGGGTCCGATCGCGACGCGGCGCGCCGCCGACGCGGGCCGCATCATGGCCGAGGCCGTCGAGGACATGAGCGCGATCACGATCGCCCGCATACAGGGCCACTGCATCGGCGGCGGCGTGGTGCTGGCGGCCGCCTGCGATCTGCGCGTCGCGGCCGAGACGACCCGCTTCTCGATTCCCGAGGTCGATCTCGGGATTCCGCTGGCGTGGGGCGGCATCCCGCGTCTCGTGCGCGAGATCGGGCCGGCGATGACCAAGGAGCTCGTGCTGACATGCCGCCCCTTTACGGCAGAGGAGGCCCAGGAGCTCGGCTTCGTCAACCGCGTCGTCGCCGAGGAGCAACTCGGCGAGGCCGTCGATGAGCTCGCCGCGCAGCTGCTGCGGAAGTCCTCGCTTGCGCTCGCGGTCACGAAGCGGGCTGTGAACAGCGCCGCGAGTGAGGTCGCCTCGACGGCCGGCGCATGGACCGACGCCGACTCGCTGCTCACGGCGTTGAGCGATCCCGACTCGCGGCGCGCGGCGGCCGATTACCTGCATGCGCTTGGACGGCGAGCCGTCGCCGACTGACGGCGGAAGTGTCGAATGGGGAGAGGGCGCACTTCGGTGCTCATGACTCCTCCTCTGTGAGGGGTGTTGTTTACCCTCGCGCCCCGCTCCCAAACGTGGCGCCGGTCCCGACTCGCGGGACGCCCCGCCGGTGCCTAGACGCTCGCGAGGAGGCTCGCGCGCCGCTTGGCGGCCTTGACTGCCTCGGTGAGGGTGTCGATGTCATATGCGCCCTGGTGGCGGCGTCCGTTGATGAAGAAGGTGGGGGTGCCCGATACGCCGCTGGCATCGGCGCTGGCGACGTCTTCGGCTACGCGGCCGGCGTACTCGCGATGGCGCAGCTCCTCCGTGAACCGCTCGCTGTCCAGCCCGAGCTCCTGCGCGTAACCGATGAGGTCCCGTGTCGTGAGCGCGTCCTGGTGGGCGAAGAGCAGGTCGTTGTACTCCCAGAACCTCCCCTGCGCCGCCGCCGCCTCGCTCGCCTCGGCCGCGAGCTGCGCGTGGGCGTGGACGTCGTTGAGCGGGAGGTGGCGCCACACGTAGCGCAGGTCGTGGTCGTGGCCGAAGGAGGCGAGCAGGTCACGAATGACGGGCTCGGCCTGCCCGCAGTAGGGACACTCGAAGTCGCCGTACTCGACGAGGGTGACGAGCGCGTCCTCGGCTCCGCGGATGTGGTCGCGCTCGGGGTCGACGTCGTCGGAGAGATCGAGGATGTCCTCGGCCGTGCCGAGTAGCTGGCGAGCGCGCACGCTGGCGGGCAGGCGTTTGATGATCGCGAACACCGCCCACGCCAGGAGGGGCGCGAAGATGTCGGCGGCGAGCACGCCCAGCTTCGCCTGCTGCAGCCGCTCGCCGCCGAACGCGAGGCTCGAGATCAGCAGCGAGACGGTGAAGCCGATACCGGCGATCGCGCCGCCTCCCGCCAGCACCGGCCAGCTGAGGACCGGCCGCGGTCCGTGCAGAGCCGGTCGCGTGGCAAGCCAGGAGGCCCCGAGGATCCCCACGGGCTTTCCGACGACATATCCGAACAGGATTCCGAGCGTGATCGGCGAGGAGGCCGCATCGCTGAGGAGGCCGCCGCTTACGTGTATGCCGGCATTGGCCAGCGCGAACAGCGGCACGAACACGAAGCTCGTCCACGGGTGCAGGCTGTACTGGAGTCGCTCGTTGGGGGAGATCGCGCTCACCACGCTGCGCTGCGCGCTGCGTGCCAGCTCAGGCGTCGGCTGCTCTCGGAACGAGCGCGTCAGCGCGGTGGCGCGCTCCAGGTCTTCTCGCGAGGGCGGATATGCGCTCGTTGCGAGCCCGACCGCGAGCCCGGAGATCACGGGGTCGATACCGGACTTGAACAGTGCGACCCACAGCGCGACCCCGAGTAACACCGCCAGCTGGCGTCGATACGCGGGCACGAAGCGCAGCGCAAGCAGGGCGAGGAACAGTCCGCCGGCAACGCAGAGCGCGACCGGCGAGATGTTCGTCGTGTAGACGATTGCGATCACCACGAGCGCGGCGAGGTCGTCGAACACGGCGAGCGTGAGCAGGAACACTCGCAGGCGCGTGGCGCTACGGGGGCTGAGCAGCGCGAGCGCGCCGAGCGCGAGGGCCGTGTCGGTCGACATCGCCGCGCCCCAGCCGTGCGCGCCCGGGCCGCCCGCGTTGAAGGCGAGGTAGATGGCCACGGGCACCACCATCCCGCCGACCGCTGCGAACAGGGGAATCGCCAAGCGGCTGCGCTCGCGGAGCTCGCCCATGTCTCGCTCGCGCCTGGCCTCGAGGCCGACGACGAGGAAGAAGAACGTCATCAGGCCCTCGTTCACCCAGTGGCGCAGATCCAGCGAGATCCCGGCGCCGCTTCCGAGCTGGACCGAGAGCTTCGTCGTCCAGACCGATTCGTATGAGCTCGACCACGGCGAGTTCGCCCACAGCAGCGCGGCGATCGCGGCGCACAGCACCACGATCGCGCTGCCCGTCTCGGTTCCGAGGAAGTCGCGCACGGGCGCCGCAAGATTCCGCGCCCAGGCGGTGCGGGCGGTGAACGGGGCCGTGCGCGCAACGGCCATCAGCGCAGCCCGCCTGCGGACGAGAGCGCGTGTGCCTCGTGGCTCACGCTCGCGCTCGGTGCTCGCTGTCGGGGCGCATGCGCGTCAGCGTACGCAAGTGGGCGAGGTGATCGGCAAGGCCGTTCTCACGACCGGCCAGGCGCACGCCGAGCCGCTCTTCGCTGTGCGCTCTCGTTCCGCGCCGCTTGCGGCTATCCCGCCATCGCCCAAAGTCTTAGCACGGTCGTGCTATAAGATGCGAGACAGCTCATCTCCGAGTCGGACAGGGGGATCGAATGGCTTGCGTGGGGAGTGACGACGGTGACCAAAGACGACGAATGCCCCGCCGGCACCGGGTTGCACGCGGACGCGCACGATGAGTGAGATCGCGAGCGGGGTGAGCCCCGATGGGCGGCGGTTGCGGGGCGAGCGCACGCACCAGGAGATCCTTGCGAGCGCCGTCGAGCTCGGCTCGCGCGAAGGACTTGAGGCGCTGACGATCGGGCGGCTCGCGGCCCACGCCGGGGTGAGCAAGAGCGGTCTGTTCGCGCACTTCGGCAGCAAGCAGGAGCTGCAGCTCGCAACGATCGAGGCGGCGCGCGCGATCTTCCGCGCGGAGGTGATTGAGCCGGGCCTTGCGGCGCCGGAGGGCCCAGCCCGTCTGCGGGCCACGCTCGCCGCCTGGCTGGACTACTTCCGTCGCGATGTGTTTCCGGGCGGCTGCTTCTTCCAAGCCGCTTCCCTCGAGTTCGACGGCCGTCCCGGCCCGGTGCGCGATCGCGTCGTCGAGGTGATGGAGCAGTGGCTGGAGTGGTTGACCGAGCTCGCCCGCCGCGCCGGGCTCGCGGAGGGCGAGGATCCCGCGCAGCTCGCCTTCGAGCTGAACGCGATCGGGCTGGCGACGAACTGGCAGCGCCAGTTGCTCGGCGACAGCGCGACGCTCGTGCGCTCCGAGAAGGCCTTCGAGCGCGCGCTCGCAAACGCGCGATCGGCCCACGGGCGCGGCAACCCGCTCAACGTCAAGGAGGCGGACAGGTGAAGGTGGAAATGCTGAACGTCGGGTGGTTAACCGCGCCGGCGGGGATCTTCCGCGCGGGCGAGGACATGGAGCAGAGGATTCGCTTCCCGGTGCCCGCCTATGTGATCGAGACGGCGAGGGAGCGGATCTTGATCGACACCGGGCTGAACCCCGCGGCGATCGCTGATCCGGCGGCCTATTACGAGCGTCCTGAGCTCTTTGCCGTGGTTAGCCTCGAGCAGCAGCAGAGCGTCGCGGAGCAGCTCGACGTGAGCACGCTCACGAAAGTCGTGCTGACGCACCTGCACTGGGACCACGTCGGCGGGCTGGCGCTGATTCCGGCGTCCGTGCCCGTCGTGATCCAGCGCGCCGAATGGCATGCCGGCCACGACCACGCAGCCGTACAGCGCAATCTCTTCCTGCCGCGCGACTATGCCGGCGGTGATCGTGAAGTGCTCCTGCTGGACGGCGAGCACGACCTTCTCGGCGATCGCAGCGTGGAGGTCCTTCCGACCCCCGGCCATACGCCCGGGCACCAGTCGGTCCGGGTCGGCGACGTGGTGCTCGGCGCCGACGTCGCTCACTTCGCAAGCGGCTTGGACGACCACCGGTTCCCGGTCTTCGCCGACGACCACGAGCAGCAACGACGCTCCGCAGAGCGCCTGCGCGCGATGCGCGACGCCGGCTTCGAGGTGATCCCCGGCCACGATCCCGACGTCCTGCGCCCGGGGCCGGTGGGTGTAGATTGTTAGAGGGTGCAGCGAAACAGGCTGTTGCCTCAAGCCGAGATGTATTCCGGAACGGAATCGTGGCGCCGAGCGCTAGGATCGCAACGTGCCACGTCCCGAGCTTGTCGACGAGATCGCCAACGAGCTCGACACCTGGCCGGGCGTGCGCATCGAGCGCCGCTCGCCCGCCGTGGCTCTCGCGCTCTACGAGCAGCTCGAGATGGGCGTCCTCGACCGCGAGCGTGGCGTCGTCGAGCTGCGCTTCTCGGATCTGGAGCGCGACGAGCTCGTCGAACACGGTGATGCCGAGCCGGGCGATTCGATGCCCGAGTCGGTCAGCCACAGCGTCGAGGGGCCCTCGGACGTGACCGCCGCGCTCGCGCTGTTCGACCGCCGCTATCGCGACCTGCGCGGTGAGGACGATCCCTACAGCTCGCAGGACCCGGCCTACTGAGCGACGCGCTCGCTCTCGCGGGTCCTCAGATCGCGCGAACGGCCTACCCTGAGGTGTGATGGCCAGCCAAGGCACGATCGTCGCTTGCCCCAAGTGCGCTACCAAGAACCGGGTGCGCGCGACGCCTGCCGGCGTTCCGCGATGCAGCGTCTGCCAGACCCTGCTGCCGTGGATCGTGGAGGCCGGCGCGGACACCTTCGAGCAGGAGATCACCTCCTCGGTACCGGTGCTGGTCGACTTCTGGGCCCCGTGGTGCGGACCGTGCCGCATGGTCTCGCCGCTCGTCGAGCGCATCGGCGGAGAGAACGCCGGACGCTTGAAGATCGTCAAGCTCAACGTCGACGAGGCGCCCGCGATCTCTGCCCGCTACGACGTGCGCGGCATCCCCATGCTTGTCGTGATACGCGACGGGTCGGAGCGCGACCGGCTCACCGGTGCGGTGCCCCTCGCCCAGCTGCAGGCCTGGCTCGCTCCCCATCTCGCGTCGGCCGGCGAGCCCAGCTCCGCCAGCCGGCCGGCCTAGCGTCGCGAGCAGCAGGAAGGCGAGCGGCGGATCACTCCTCGACCTCGTCGATCACCTCGTAGACCCCGGATATGTGGTCGTTGGCGACGAACGCCGACAGGTCGCTCATGCGCTGGTTCTCCTGAGCATCGGCCTCGCCCCGCCAGCGACGGTACTCCTCCTCGCTCATGTCGAACAGGCCGAACGAGATGACCTCGTCCTCGTCGCAGATGTTGCGGGCGTGGTAGGCGCGCTTGAACCCGGGCGGCATTGCGTCGCCCGGGTCCCACGCACGGCGGAACTGCTCCCAGGCGCCCGGCTTGAGGCGGCGGGCAGAGAACATCACGATCATCCTCGATACCTCCTGTGCTCGAAGCGCCGAGCCTCGAGCCTGGGAACGCTGCTAATCGAGCCGGCTCGCGGAGCGCGAAAGGTTCAGGTGGTGCGAGCCTACTCCACGCTGCGCGACGCTGTCAGTCGTCCTGGCGTAAGTCGAGTTCACGCGGGTCGACGGGCCGGAAGGCGTCCTCGGCGGTGTATACGTCGAGGACGGAGTCGCGCACCAGCTGCAGCTCGATCGCGGCCTGGTAGTCGGCGAAGGCCGCCGACCTGTAGTGCTGCTCCAGCGCCGCCTGGTCCAGCCATGTCTGCACGACGAGAAAGTGGCCGGCGTCCGCGAGCACCTCCGCGAACACGAACGACAGGCAACCGGGCTGTTCGCGAGCCTCGGCTTGCATCTCGAGCATCAGCCCCTGCACCTCATCGCGCCGCGGAATCTGCGCGTAGACGTGTCCGACCGCGACTATCACGCGGGCTACTGCAGGTAGCGCTCGACGGTCTCGGGTCCGCGCGCCTCGGCCGACCCCGGGTCAGCGCCCGCCTCGCGCAAAGCCCTTCTCTGGCGCAGGAGGTCCCAGCACTGATCGAGTTCCACCGACACCGCCTCCAAGCGCCCGCGATCCTCCTCGAGAGCCTGGTCACGCACCGCGTCATCCTGCTCGCGGGTGCGAAGCGCATGCTCCTCGGCGACGAGCCCCTCGATACGCCGGAGAATCGACTGATCGTCCACGGCGCAATCGTAGAACACCGCGCAACCCCACCGACGCCGGTCGCGATCGCCCCCGGCCTCGCCGCCGCTATCGTGCGGGACGTGGGGCTCCCATCGCCAGCGCTGATCGAGTTTCCCGCCGATGACCCCGAGCGTGCCAGGCGGTTCTGGTCGCAGCTGCTCGGCGCCGAGCTGGCTGTGCGGCGCGAGAGCGAGGGTGAGGGCTGGCAGACGCGCGGAGGGACCCCGGCGGTGGGAGTTCACGTCCGCGGGCGTGGACCCGGGGACTCGTTCTCGCTTCCCTACTTCACCGTCGGCGACATGGACGATGCGCTCGAGCAGGTCCGTGAGCTCGGAGGAAGCGTGATCCATCCTGGCGCCGAGTGGGCGATCTGCAAGGACTCGGAGGGAAGCCCGTTTGGACTCTCGCGGGCGTGCCCGGCCACCTAGGAGCGCGCGAAACTGCGGGCTGGGATGAGCGGCGATCATGACCTCGAGCGGTTCCTCGCCGCGCAGGAGGCGGGCGATGTCTATTCGCGCGCGATCGCCGAGCTGCGCTCCGGGCGCAAGAGAAGCCATTGGATGTGGTTCGTGTTTCCGCAGATAGCCGGCCTCGGGCGCAGCCCGATGTCGCAGCGATTCGCGATCGCGACGCTGGCCGAGGCGAGCGCCTACCTGGATCACCCTGTGCTCGGGGCGCGGCTGATCGAGTGCGCGCGCGCCGCCTGCGACCTCGACACCGCGAGCGCAGAGGATATCTTCGGCCCGGTCGATGCGCAGAAGCTTCGCTCCTCGATGACGCTGTTCCTGCGCGCAGCCCCGACCGAGCGCGCGTTTGCCGCGGTCATCGAGCGCTATTTCGACGGGCAGCCGGATCTCGCAACCGACGAGCGCCTCGCGCTCGTCGCGGAGCTGGATCGTCCGCCGCCCGCCGCTTCGGACTTGGAAGGGCCGGGGATCCGCGTCAGGGGCTGACTTGGGTGGCGAGCCGTTCGTGCACCGATCGCACGGCGCTGGATCCCTCGCCGACGGCAGCGGCGACCCGCTTCATCGAGCCGCTGCGGACGTCGCCGGCGGCGAACACGCCCGGTGTGGAGGTCTCGTAGGGCAAGGCGTCAGCAGTGGCCCACCTCGGCCTGGGCGTGAGCTGGCGGTCGGTGAGGATGAAGCCATCTTCGTCCAGCTGCACGCTGGTACCGAGCCAACCCGTAGCGGGACGTGCTCCGATGAAGCAGAACAGGCCCGAGACGTCGATCTGCCGAGGCTCACCGGTTGCGATGCTGTTCAGCACAACGTGCTCGAGGCGATCGCGCCCGCTCAGCTCTTCGACTTCAACGCCGGTTAGCAGATCGATTTTCGGGTCGGCCTCGATCCGCTCGATCAGATACTGGGACATCGTCGCGCTGAGGCTCTCCCGCCGAATCGCGACCGTCACCCGGCAGTTGTTCTGGCCGAGGTAGATCGCGGCCTGCCCGGCCGAGTTGCCTCCTCCGACCACGAGCACCGGCGCACCGTCACAGACGCGCGCCTCGAGGTCCGTCGCCGCGTAGTAGACGCCGGCGCCCTCGAAACGCTCGAGGTTCTTCGCCGCGAGGCTTTGATAGCGAGCTCCGGAAGCGACGATCACCGCGCGGGTGGGGATCTCGCTTCCGTCCCTGAGCGCGACGACGTGAAAGCTCCCGCCGGCGCGCAAGCCGACGACCTCGCAAGGTGCATTCAGACGAGCGCCCAGTCGCAGGGCCTGGGCGGCGGTTCTCGAGGTGAGATCTCCGCCCGAGATGCCGTTCGGGAACCCTGCGTAGTTCTCGATTCGCGAGCTTGCACCGGCCTGGCCACCGACCGTGACGGCATCCAGGCACACGGTGCTGAGTCCCTCCGAGGCGCCGTAGACCGCGGCTGCGAGACCGGCTGGGCCGCTGCCGACGACGATCAGATCGAAGATATAGCCTGGCACCGGCTGGAAGGTCAGCCCAAGTTGCTCGGCGAACGTTGCGGCCGTCGCGTGGCGCAGCATGCCCGTTGGGCTGATCACCACCGGGGTGTCTTGCGCGCGCAGCCCCATGCTGTTCAGGAGGGCCCCTACATCCTCGGCGTCCTCGATGTCGATCCACGCGTGAGCCAAACGGGAGTGCTCGGCGAACGAGCGCAGGCTCATCGCGTCCGGGGAGTAGCGCGAGCCGATGATCCGGATCGCCTGCGCTCCCGGTCCGGCCCGGAGAATCTCGCGCCGCGCGACCAACGCCGAGAAGATCGTTTCAGCAAGCGCTGGCCTTACGCTCATCAGCCGACGAAATTCCGTGAGCTCTATGACCAGCACGCGGCCCGCCGACTTCACTCGCCCCGTGACGAAGCGGCGCTGACCCGTCAGCAGGCTCAGCTCACCGACGAAGCCCCCCGGCCCGTAGGACGCCAGCACGACCTCTTCGGCGCCGTCGCTCCCGACGATCTCGACTTCGCCCTCGAGCAGCACGAAGAACTCGTCCGATGCCTCTCCGGCCTCGAACAGCAGCTCTCCGGGCGCGGTGGCGCGCTCGGAGCCGAAGGCAGCGATGTCCGCGAGCTCGGAAGCGCCGAGGACCGGCCAGGCGACGGGATCCGGGGACGCGGGCGCGCTCATAGCTGGCGAGGTCCGTCCCGCAGCAGCGCGCGTACCCACGCCCGCTCGAGGCTGTGGCTAGTCAACCGCACCGCGCGAGCCGTCGAGCTGATCAAGACGCGTGGTGGTTGACGACCTCGATGTTGTTTCCATCGCCATCGAGCACGAAGGCAGCGTAGTAGCCCGGATGGTAGTGCGGACGCTCACCGGGCTCGCCGTTGCCGCGATATCCCGCCGCGACCGCGTCGTCGTAGAAGCGCCTCACCGCGTCGTCGCTGCCGGGGAACGCCATATGTAGGTTCGCGGTCGGCGATCCCGAGACGACCGAGAACGATCCCCCCTCCCTCGCGCCCGCGAACATCGAGCGGTCGGCTCCGACGTCGCGCGCGCCGAAGCCGGCGGCGTCGGCGAGGAGGCGATAGAACGCGGTCGCGGCGGGGAGGTCCACGACGCGGAGCCACAGGTGGTCGATGATGCCGTTGCCATGACGGAGCGCGCCGTGGTGGACTGCCTCGACGCTATTCCCGTCGGGGTCGCGGAGGAAGGCGCTGTAGTAGTCGTCGCGGTACTGCGGACGAGGCCCGGGAGCGCCCTGATTGGGATATCCGGCATCGATGCCCGTCTTCCAGAACTCGTCGACGTGCTGAGGCGAGGGCGCCGCGAAACCGACGTGAAGGCGCGTCGTCACGTGCTGGGGTCCGTCGGACTCCCTCAGCATGAACTCCTGCCACGCCGCGAGCGACGCCGTGCTGCGGGTCGTCTCGGTGCCTAGCGGGGCGAGCACCGCTGCGTAGAAGCGCTCGGACATCGCCCGGTCGCTGACGCGTATGGTCACGTGGTCGAACACGCTGGAGCGAGTCTACGCGCAGCGGGTTCTGAGCGCGCTTCGCTGGGGTCTCGTGCGAGTGACCGCCGCACGCACCGCTGTTCGGCATCGAGCGGCTGCAAGAGGGCGTCGACGGGCTTGCGCTCGCACGCGGCCGCGGACGCGCCGAGGTCGGTGTGACACGCGCGATCTGGCTAGCCTGGGCGGCGTGAAGCACCTGCATGGAGCCGCGCAGGACGCCGTCGAAGCTCCGATCGAGAAGTGCTTCGCGTTCCTCGCCGCGCTCGAGGCCTATCCGCGTTGGTACCCCGAGGTCGTGAAGGGCGTCGAGGTCGTCGAGTCTGCGGACGACGGGCTCCCGCTCAGGGCCGAGACGAAGCTGCACCTCGCGTACGGCCCGGTCTCCCGGGACCTCGATCTGTTGCTTGCGGTAACGGTGCGCCGGCCGGGCCTGGTTCAGCTCAAGCACGTCCCGCGCGGGCCCTCCAGCGGCGCGTCCTTCGACGCGACCTGGCGACTGCGAGACGGCTCCGAGACGCGCGTGGAGCTCGAGCTGGACGCGACCATGCCTGTGCCGGGCATGGTCCCGCTCGGCGGCGTCGGAGACGCATTCGCTGACGGGTTCATGCGGGCGGCGCTCGCGGGACTGCAGGCGGGATCCTGAGACCACCGCCGAAGGCTGCGCGACGCTCGCGAGCCGGCGACCGATCTCACGCCGTGGACCCCGTCGCTCCTTCCCCCGCCATCAGCTCGGCTTTCACGTCGCCGGCCGGCTCGCGCAGCACGCTGCCGCCGAGCGTCGCCATCGCCGAATCGACGACCTCATCATCGGGCTCTTCGACGTGGGCGAGGACAGCCGTCTGGCCGTTCCCGATATGCCGCGCGTACTGTGCCAGCAGCCCTTCGTCCTCGTCGCGCGGTGAGAGATCGACCGCCGCGCCCACGAGCGTGCCCACCGTGCCTCCGAGCAGGAGGCCGACCGGTCCGGCCAGCAGGCCTCCCGTGAGCAGGCCGATCACGCCGCCTTCGGCTGTCTTGTGTCCGGCGGCCTCGTGTTCCTTGACCTCATCCTTGACGAGGAGCTGGCCCTGTCCGTCACGTTCCACGACGCCGGCCTCGATCACTTCGATCTGGCCCTGCTCGTCGAGCTCCTTGAGGCGGGTCAGAGCACCGTAGGCGGCGTGCTGATCGTCGAAGGAGACGGCTATCACGGTGTCCATTGAGACGTCCTTTCATGTGTGAGCTTCAGAGTCCGGCCGGTGAGCGGAGCGCGCTCCAATGCCTCCCGAGCTAGGCGACCCGATATGCGTAGCACGCGGACGGTCCGGGGCGCTGCGCCCCCCAAGCGGCACGGGCGCGTCGAGCGGCCGGTCGCAGACCGGGCACTGCTCAGCGCGAGTGTCGAGGCGAGATCGCGACACGTAGGTGAGCCCCTTGCAGTCGGGACAGGCGACATACGGCATCGGCGACAGTCTGCGCGGGGCCGCAAGCACGCGATAGTCGATCGCCGATCAAGCCCATATCGGAGGTTGATGGCTTCCAGCGAGCTGGTGCGACGCCTACGCGAGCGGACCTACGGATACGCCTCCGTTATCGCCGAGAGAAGCGGTGAGGCTTGGTCGATCGGTTCGTGTGGGCCAGACTCCTCACGACGCGCAGCACCCGATTCCCGCGCGGCGCCAGACCCCTCCCCGAGCGCGCCGCATCGCTTGTGGCCGCGGTTCGTGGGACGGGGGCCAGCCGCCGCGACGGCGCCATCTTTCGTCGCGGCGGCGCGCGCGGCGCGCTAGACGGCCGCTCAGCGGCAGCGGGCCGTGATGGCCGCTCAGGGGCGACGATGCTGGGCGCGCGGCGCTCAGGCGACGGCGACGGACAGGCCGACCGTGATCGCCGAGACGACCAACAGGATCGAGTAGGTGACGAAGTACCCGCGGTAGTGGCCGATCACGGCGGCTGCGAGAACCGTGATCGCCACCGATGCGAGCACGCAAGCGAGGGAGTCGCCGAATATGAACGGAATCGCAGGCAGCACCGAGCCGATCAGCGTGGCCACCGCCATCACGATGGCGTTGCGGAGGTCGTGCTTGCCGTCGGAGAGGTATTGGCCGGCGCCCATACCGATCGTCGCCGCGACCGCAATCCCGATCGCCCCGGCGAGGATCTTCGGCGCGGCCGCTCGCGTGGCGAGCAGCCCTGCTACGACGCCGAGCGTCGAGGTCATTCCGTCGAAGGACCCGAAGATGGCCTCCTTGAGGTCGGTGCCCTTCGCGGCCGCGTCGCTGGCTTCAGCAGCGCAGGCGTCCATCGCCGGTTGCCCCGAAACCGACCTCGGCGGAGTGCCGACCGGCCGAACGCTCATGGCTGAATGATGCTGGAAGACTCGGCAACCCGTGAGCACGGATCTTTATGGACAGGACGGGGCATTGGTCTAGAGCGCTCTCCTTCGCAAATATACGGTCCGGGCATGCTTGTGGGACGAACCTTCTGGTCGCCCAGGAAGAGACACGACGCGGTCGCGACGGCGAGCTCGAATGCTGTCCGCAAGGTGCGCGAAGACGCCGCGCGCCGCTGGCGCGACAGCCAAGCCGCACGCGAGCTGGAGGGTTCGTTGATCTCGCTCGCCGCGCTGATCGGAACGGACGTGACGAATCCGGACGGCGAGGCCGTCGGGCAGCTGCGCGACGTGGTGGTTCGCTGGACGAGCAGAACGTCTCATCCAGCGGTCACGGCGATCGTCGTGCGCGCCAGCGGACACAACACCGTGATCGGTGCCCACTGGGTCGAGATGTCGTCGTCCTCCGGGGTGCGCCTGCGCGCTCACGCGGCCTACGCTCGTGGGGCTCAGCGGCGCCCCGGCGAGGTCTTACTCGCACACGACGTGCTCGATCGCCAGGTCGTCGGAGCCGACGGCGTGGACATCGTGCGCCCCGCCGACGTATACCTGGCCGCCGTCAAGGGCGGCATCGAGCTGATCGGCATCGAGGTGGGTGTGCGGGCCCTGCTTCGGCGCCTGGGGTCCAAGCGCCGCCGCGGACGGGTCCGGCCCGCGCGCGTGATCGATTGGGCGACGATCCGCTCGTTTACGCCCGTGCGCGACGACGGCACCGGCCACAGAGGGCGTCGCTCCGACCTTGCCGGGGCAACTGGCACTGGACTTCGCTTGAACGTGGCCGCTGAGGAGCTCAGCGCGCTGCGCGCCGCCGAGGTCGAGGCCGCCCTGCATCAATCCGATGACGAGTCCGAGGGGCCTTCGCCATGAGCGTGATCGACGCTCCCGCGCACGGCAGCGCACGCCGCCCGCCGCATGCGCTGAAGCGCGTGCTCGGGCTGCTCGCGATCCTCGGGCCCGGGCTGATCGCCGCGAACGCCGGCAACGACGCCGGCGGCATCCTGACCTACGCGAGCGCGGGCGCGGAATTCGGCTACCGAACGCTGTTCCTGATGGTGCTGATCACCGTCGCGCTGGTGGTCGTGCAGGAGATGTGCGCGCGACTTGGCGCATATACGGGCGAGGGCCTGGGCGCCCTGATCCGCGAGGAGTTCTCGCTTCGTAGCGGCGCCAGCGCGATGGTCCTCCTGTTCGTCGCCAACGCCGGACTGACCGTGAGCGAGTTCGCGGGCGTGGGCGCCTCGATGGAAATCTTCGGCGTATCGCGCTACATCGCGGTGCCGATCGCGCTGGTCGCGATCTGGGCGGTGACCGTGCTCGGCAACTACACACGCGCCGAACGCGTCTTCCTGGTCATGGGCCTCGTGTTCCTCGCATATCCGGTCTCGGCCTTCCTCGCCCACCCGCATGCGTCCGCAGTGTTCAGTAACCTTCTGTGGCCGCACTTCCTGCACTCGAAGGCCTTCCTACTGCTTTCGGTGGCCTTGATCGGTACGACGATCACCCCCTATATGCAGTTCTACCTGACCTCCGCGGTGGTCGACAAGGGTGTGACACCGGAGACCTACAAGGGGGAGCGCATCGACACTGTCAACGGGGCGATCCTGTCCGACGTCGTGTCGATCTTCATCATCATCGCCACTGCCGCGGCGATTGGCGGCAGCGGAGCTCTCACATCGGCGGCGCAGGCGGCGAGCGCGCTGCGCCCGGTCGCGGGCGCGAGCGCCGAACAGCTCTTCGCGGTCGGCCTGCTCGGGGCCTCACTGCTCGCGGCCACGGTCGTGCCGCTCTCGACGGCATACGCGATCGCGGAGACGGCGGGAGCCGAACGCTCGCTCTCGCGAAAGCTGAGCGAGGCGCCGCTGTTCTATGGGCTCTTGACGACGCAGCTCGTAGTCGGCGCCGCCGTCGCACTCTTGCCCGGAAACGCGGTTGAACTCGTCGTCAACGCTCAGGTCCTGAACGGCTTCATCACGCCCGTCCTGCTGACCTACATCCTGATCCTGGCGAACAGGCGCTCCGTGCTCGGCAGCGCCGCCAACGGCCCACGCTTCCGCGCCCTCGCCACGGTGTGCGTCGCGGTCGTGAGCGTCCTCTCCGCCGTCGTGCTGGTGCAAACCGTGGCGGGATGGTTGTGATGGCGGATGACCCGCCGGCGTCACCCCAGCTGACGACGAGCACCCGCGACCCCTCCGAGATACCAACCGTTCGTCTGGCTGCTCCGTCGCTGCGAAGCCTGCTGCGCATCGTGCTGGTCGTCGTCGGCTGCGTGATCGCACTGTACCTGGTGTGGCGGGTCCGCACGGTCGTGCGCCTGGCCGCGATCAGCGTGTTCCTGGCACTCGCGATGATCCCGGTTGTCGACACGATCGACCGCCGCACGCGCGTTCCGAGGGGGCTCATCATCTTGGGCGTCTTCGTGCTGATGTTCGCGTTCGTGCTGATCATCGGATATGTGGTCGTGCCCAGCATGGTCAAGGAGGTCGGCCAGCTCTCACACAACGCTCCTCAATACGCGCGGGATCTCCGTCGCAACGCGACGTTTCGGCACTACGACAACCGCTACCACATAACACCGAAGCTCGTGAAAGACGCGCGACGCCTGCCGGAAGTGCTCGCGCATCTGGCGGGGCCGCTCGCGCAGGTCACCGTCTCGGCGTTCAGCTTCATCGGACAGCTTGTGACCGTCCTGGCGCTGACGTTTCTGATGGTGCTCCAGGGCCGCGACTATGTGGAGATGGGCCTCCAGCTGACCGGAAGCCGCCAACATCACTATCGGCGCTTGATCATCGACATCAACCACGCGGTGGCGAGCTACGTGCTGGGCAACATCCTGATCAGCGTGCTGGCCACGGTCGCGACGTGGATCGTCCTCTCGTTGCTCGGCGTCCCCTACGCGCTGGCGTTGGGCTTCGTCGTCGGCTTCTTCGACCTCATACCGCTCGTGGGGGCGACGCTCGGCGCGATCGTCGTTGCGCTGGCGACCGTCACCGTCTCGTTCCCGGTCGCCACGATCGTGTGGGTGGGCTTCATCATCGTCTGGCAGCGATTCGAGGACTACGTGGTCCAGCCGCTCGTCTACGGGCGCGCCCTCCACGTGAACCCGATCGTCACGATCATCTCAGTGCTCATCGGCGCCTCGCTGCTCGGGATCCTCGGCGCGCTGATCGCGATTCCGACAGCCGCCGCGATCCAGATACTCCTCACCGACTGGTGGGCCTCCCGGTCCGAGGGCTCTGCCGAACCTGCGAGTCCGTCCTCGCCCGCCGGCGGCCGCGCCGAACCCGCGAGTAACTAATGCGTATACGGGCTCCCCGCGATCGTTCTGGCCGGGCACGCGCGCGCCCGGCCAGATTAGGCTCACCCGACCTGAAAGGAGCAATCGTGCTCACGAACACCATGCTCGAGGACCAAGTCCTGTCGGCCATCTCGGCCGATCCGCGCATTCACCGACCACAGGAGATCGCGGTCTCGGCGGTGGGTGAGACCGTAACGCTGCGCGGCACCGTCGAGAGCTTCCCCCAGCGCCGAGCGGCCGCTCAGGACGCCCACAATGTGGAGGGTGTCGATCGAGTCGAAGACCACTTGAAGGTGAGCCTGCTCGGGGACTACCGCCGCGGCGATGACGAAATCCGCGGGATCGCCCTGCAGAGCCTGATCTGGGACACCCAGATCCCGTCGGAATCGATCCACGTGAAAGTCGAAGAAGGCTGGGTGACGCTCAAAGGCGACGTCGACTACCAATTTCAGAGCGACGCCGCCTTCGAGGACGTGGCGAGCCTCTACGGGGTCCTTGGCATCACCAACGCAATCAAGGTCGTCACACCCTGATCGCGCCCGTTCGCGTGGGCGGGCGACCGTCCACGCGAATGCGGGGAAAACCCCATAGCGGCAAGGAGCTGGCAAGGAGCTCAAGCGGTCCCGACGAGCGGCAACGTCGAGTGGCGACGAGCGGCAACGTCGAGTAGCGTGAGGTCCTCCCTCTGCTGCGCGCCGGGTCGGATGGAGCAGCGCCACGAAGGCAAGCCGATGGAGCGCCGCCACGAAGGCAAGCCGATGGAGCAGCGCCACGACGGCAAAGCTCGAGGTCACCGTCGGTGGAGGCCCCGTCTAGCTGTGAAGTTGTGAAACAGCGCGCGTGCGACGAGCGAGCCCTCTCGACACCGCATCGCCGTAGAGCTTTTGCACGACCTCAGCCTCGATACTGTCCGGTCGATCGCGCACCGTTTGATGACCGCGTCCTACGGCGTGGATGGCTTTGGGCAAGTCGTCCTCGTCGGTGGTCGGATGGCGCCCATCCCTCATGGCCGCTCCGGATGCTGTCATCCCGTCGCGCTCGGGGCGATCGTGCTTCGCAGTGCTGTGGTAGGCGGCCATCACGGTCCTCCGGTCGGTCGTGCGGTGCTCACGAGCGCTCTTCGCGCAGGCTCGGAGCCGTGAGCGAGTCGAACGTGATGACCATGCAGCGGGGCCTCGCCCGGGGCATCGCGAGGGCCGTCACCGAGGCCAGATCAGCATCCACGTTCGCGACGTGGTTGCATACCGCGCAGGCCGAGCCGCTCTCGTTCAGGCACGATGCGAACAGGCTGCCTCCGGTGCAGTCACATCCGTCAGGGGCATCGCAGTTGGAACACATGCTGCCACTCCGCTGGTCGTGGTCGAGATGCGCGAGAACGGCGGTGGGCGCTAGGCCGTGACCTGTCGTCCACCGTAGGCGGCGAGCCCGTAGATGATCAGCAGGTCGATCCCAAACACGCAGATCCCCCAGAACGGGTATGCCTTGATCGACATCAGCGCCGATATCGCGCTCAAGCTCGCGGTGAGGATCCCGAACCAGCGGCCGAATTCGCCACCTGCCCAGATGGATGCGGCGGCGATTAGCTGGAGCACTCCGATGAACAGGACGATCCAGCCCCAGGTGTTCAAGCCACTGATGATGTACGTGGCCTTTTCGGTGAAGAACGTCGAGTTGTTGATCGCGGCGATGCCCCAGATCACGTTCAGGATGCCCGCGAGCATCACCATGATCCCGGCGAAGACAACCCACCCGGCGCCCGATTCGCGTTCGCTCATGTCGCGAGTCTCGGGCTGGAGCGGCGTCTCGCCAATACGAACGGGTTATGACGCCTGCTGCCATAAGCGCCGGGTGTAGGACCTGGTGCTGCTCGTTATTGGTCTTGCCGGGACGGGAGTCAGGCTGTGCGCGCCAACGCAATTCAAGGAGAGGAGGCCCCCGTGGCCGATGAGCTCGAAAGCAGGCTGAACGTAGTGGTCGTGAGCTTCCCGGAGGACAGCGACGCCTTCGAGGCGCTGACAAGCCTCAAGGAGCTCGACTCCCAGCACCAGCTGAACCTCCGCGCCGCGGCGGTCGTGGCGCGGGACGAGACGGGCCGGATAGACGTCAAGGACGAGATTGGCGAAGGCGACCTCGCCGGAACTGCGACGGGAGGCCTCATCGGCCTTCTGATCGGGATCCTCGGCGGCCCGCTGGGCGTGCTGATCGGAGGCGCGACCGGCCTGCTGGTCGGCTCGCTGTTCGACCTCGAGGATGAAGACGACACCGAATCGGTGCTCAGCGACATCTCGCGGACGGTGCGAGTCGGACACACGGAGTTGCTGGCCGAGGTCAGCGAGCCCAGCCCCGAGATCGTCGACAACGCCATGGCTCGCCTGTCCGGACATGTGCTCAGGCGCTCGGTGCAGGATGTGGAAGCCGAGATCGCCGCGGCGCAGGACGCCCAGCGCGCAGCGAAGAAGGAAGCGCGCAAGCGCCTGCGCGAGCAGCGCCTGGCCCAGCAAAAGGAGAAGGTCCACGCGCAGGTGCAGGAGCTGAAGGCAAAGCTCCACCACCAGAAGGAGACCGCGGCGCCGAGCGCGTGAGCGTCTCGGCGGACCTAAGCAATCCTGCCAACGCCGCGACGCCCCAGGGGCGGGATCGCCTGACGTCGCACACAACCACTCCAACCCCACGCAGCCAACTCAACCTAGGTGCCCTTGCACGAGAGGATCGAGAAGTGTCTTCAGCACAGTCATACGGCAGCGACGGCGGGGTCCTCGACACAGCGTCCGGCGTGGGCGATGCAGGGGTCTTCGGGCAGGTCATGGGGCTCGTCGCCGCGACGCTCGGCTTTCTCACGCTCGGCGCCTATGCGGGGCGCCACCTCGGAGAAGGCACCTCGCTGCTGTTCTTCATCATCGGCTTTCTCTGCCTCGTCGGTCTGAACTTCGCCCGCGAAGCTCAGGGGGCAGCGGTCGTGCTGCTGTTCGCCACGGGTCTCTTCCTCGGTCTCGGGCTGGGCGGGGGCCTAGACGCGTACGCTGAAGCCGCCCCCGGAGCTGTGTGGCAGGCCGCCGCCGCGACGGCTCTGTTCGTCGCGGCGCTCGGCAGCCTTGGCTATGTGATCCGCTCGGACCTCTCCGGTGGATATCGCGTGCTGTTCCTGCTGCTCCTGGGCCTGATCGTCTACGGCTTCGTATCCCTTTTCACATCGATCCCGGGTGGCAACGTGATCTACTGCGTGCTCGGGCTCGCGATCTTCGGCGGCTACACAGTGCTCGACTTCAATCGCATGCGCCGCGCGGGCATGGAAGAAGCGGTGTCCATCGCCGCCGGCGTGTTCGTGGACATCCTCAACATCTTCACGTTCTTCCTGGGGCTGTTCGGAAGCCGTGACGTGAGGTCCTAGGGGGAATGCGATGACCATTGGCGTGGGCCTGTTCGTGATCGCCGTGGGAGCGATCCTCCGGTACGCTGTCACCGCTAGCGTCGGCGGGTTCGATCTCCAGACGGCGGGGCTGATCCTGATGATCGTCGGGGGTGTCGGACTGATCATCGGCCTCTGGCTCGCCGCGCGCGGCTACTGGCGCGCCACACAGTGAGTGACGACGCGCCGCGATCTGCGGCGCGCCGCCGAAGAGCTCGCCGACGCGGGGCCGCGGCCGCCGCACCGGCAGCGTTCGGCCTTTCAGCATTGACGTGTCCTTCGCCATTGACGCGTCCCTCAGGCCTGCATTGACGTGTCTCAGGCCTGCATTGACGTGTCCCTCAGGCCTGCGCCTCAGGTCGGCGCAGCCCCCTCAAGGCAGCCGCGCAGGCGGCCGAACACGTCGGCCGCCGCCGCGCGCCCGCCACCGCCGAGCGATTCTCGCCGTCGACGCGCCGCGCGGCGATAGCGCCAGCGATGCCAGTTGATCTTCAGCAGCGGCCCGGGTCGCGGTGATGGTGTGGGTTCACGCCGGGCCACGGGCGCCTTCCATTCCCGTCCGCTTCGAGGCCTGCTCGGGCGCTTGCGCGGGATGCGCACGCCAGTCCTCTACGGTGTGCCGCAGTCGCAGGTAGGCAATGCCCTCGGGCAGCAGGGGCAGCCAGTAGGTGATCGTGCGGTAGGCGAGCACGGCGATCACGGCGAGGCTGCCGTCGACGCCGAACCCGATGAACGCTCCGATCATGCCCCCCTCGACGCCGCCGATCCCGCCCGGCATCGGCAGCGTGTTGCCGAGGGTGCCGACATAGAAGCCCATCACCAGCACGGCAGCCGGGGGAGAGGGGCCGAACGCGCGAAACGACGCCCACAGGATCGCGATTTCGAAGCCCCATGCGGGCAGTGCGAAGAGCCAGGTTCGGTTGCCGCTGCGGACGAGCTCGACGGCCGTGTCCAATCCGGCCTCGAGTGACCGCGGGACGCTTGCGGCTCGATGCCACCAGCGCGCTCTGCGCCCCTTCGCACGCCGTTCGTGACGGACCAAGAAACCTTCCGTCGGGCCGGCGACCCAATGCATCATGAGCACGAACGCGATCACCGCGACGCCGAACAGCGCGGGCACGACCGTGAGCCAAAACGGGGCACGTCCCGCGAACAGCCCGAACCAGAGACCGAAACCGCCGATCGCGAGCGCGAACATGTAGACGCCGTAGTTGATGATCTCGAAGCACACCATCTCCTGCGCCACCGTCGCCGCGGTGAGCCCCGAGGCCCGCAGCGCCCACACCGTAAGCGCCACTCCGCCGCTGCCGGCTGTGGCGAAGATCTTCGTGGCGGCGGCGCCCGCCATCGTGATCTGGTAGCTGGCCCGCCATCCGATGCGGCCGTCGCCACTCCCGAAGATCCCCCGGAAGAGCGCCATGTAGGATGCGATCGACAAAGCCTCGAGCGGCACGCACAACGCCAACCACCACGGATTCCCGGAGCGAAGCCGACGCAGTGTGGCACCCAACCCCACGATCTGGGGGAGGACGTAGTAGACGACACCGAACGTCACCGCGCCGAGCAGCAGCATGGTTGCCGCACGCTTATGTCGCGCGAGGAAACTCTTATGGTCTTCCGCTGCGCCCGCGCTCGGCCCATTCGGCAGGTCAGCTTCGGACTGGATGGCCCGCCCGTCACCCGGAGTCCCGCGCGCGCCTTCGCCACCGGGATCGCTCGTCATTGGCTAAGCCTGCCGCCGCCCGTCCTCCACCCAGAGATCAACCGGCGCAATCGGCGAGAACGGGGAACTATCGCTGGCGCTGCCAGATCGCATCCGAGGCGATCGAGGGAGGATCATGCTTGGTCCATGGTCGCGATCAGACGTCGGCGAGTGGCCGAGGCGGACACTGCTGAGAACGCTACAGGCGCAGCCGCGGCGGCCGCGCAGGCCCGAACCAACCGTCGCGCGCTGAGGGCCACCAAGGCCCAAATGCAGAAGGCGGCCGTGAAGCTCGTCGGCTACCTCGTGGGCGCATACCTCATCCTCAAGCTGATTCCGGGCCTAGAACAGGCCCTGAGCACGCTCGAGCACGTGACCTGGCGGTGGGTTGTCCTGGCGCTTGCGCTCGAGACCGTCTCGGAGATGGGCTTCACTCTCTCTTGGACCGCGATCGTCGATCCGGAAGGCGTGCTCAGCGGCGACGGCCGCGACAAGCGAATGGACACGCACGTCGCGTGGGCGCAGTTGGGGGGCGGTACGCTCGTGCCTGGCGGCTCGCTCGGTGGCGTCGGCGTGGGGGCGTGGATGTTGCACCGATTCGGTATGCCCAACAAGCTCGTCGCCGAGCGACAGTTCAACCTCAGCTTCCTGAACACCGGCGTTGACGCCCTCGCGCTGATCGTCTTCGGCCTGGCGCTCGCGATCGGCGTGTTCTCGGGCGCTCGGAATCTCAACCTGACGCTGCTGCCGGCTTGTGTGGCAGCCATCGGAGTCACGGCGGCGACCCTGATCGCCCGCCGAGAGAGTGTCGCGCGGCGACGACGGAGGGACATCAAGCACCCCAAGGTCGCGGCGGCGATCACGACGCTTGCCGACGCGGTCGACGACACCCAACGCCTCCTTTTTCACCGCGGCGCCGGCTCGAAGGCGGTGTTGGGCGCACTCGCATATCTCGGCTTCGACGTCCTGGTTCTGTGGAGCGCCTTCCTGGCGATCGGTACCCACCCGACGCCCAGCTTCGCCGTCGTGCTGATGGCCTACATCATCGGTGCGCTCGGCGGATCGCTTCCGCTCCCCGCTGGGCTCGGCTCGATCGGCGGGATGGTGGGCATGTTGATCCTCTATGGCGTGCCACACGAGGCCGCCGTTGCCGCTGTCGTGATGTACCAGGCGGTCGGCATGCTGGTGCCGCTGGTCGGTGGGGGGGTCGCCTACATGTTCGTTCGTCGCACGCTCGCTGACACGGCCTCCCCCGACCGGGCCGATCCCTCGGGGTCGGAGGAGCCCTCGGCGGGACCGGTTGCCCGGGCCTCAGGCGGCGGCAACCCGTTCCCTGAGGCCTGAGGCGGGGGACCGGTTTCCGAGGCCTGAGGCGCAGGGACCGAGGCGCGGGCCCGGTTTGCGAGGGCCTGACGCGGCCAGGCCGAGCCGGCAGTCAGGCCCCTCGGGTTGACGGCGGGGTGTCTGCCTGAGCGGCGCGCCGCTCACGCAGACACCAGGCTTCAGAGCGGGCTTCCGAGCGTTACGACCTTGATCTCGTTCGTGATGCCGTATACGCCGTAGAGGCTTGCCACGTCGTCGTAGGCCGCGTCGCTCTCGAACTGGTAGCTCACGGTTCCTCTCAGCGTGATCCAGCCGTCGTGGACCTTCACGTCGATAGATTCCGCGGGAACCTCTATGTCCCACATGAGGATCTGCAGCGCGATACCGCGAATGTCTGCGTCTTCGCGGCGAGCGTCATCGAGGAGCCGTACCTCGAGCTGGTTGTCGACCTCGTAGACCCCTTCGACTTCGCGGGCATCGTGCGCCGCGGCACGGCGCTGGGCGAGGCTGCCGACCGTGCCGCGCAGCGTGACGTTGCCCTCGTCTGTCGAGACAGCGATCTCGGCTGCGTCGGGGATCCGGTGGTCCGCGAGCAGAGCGCTGCGGATCTCGTCTTCGATGCTTGTGTTCGTGAGCATCTAGTGCTCCTTTCAGGTTGTGGTCGAATGACCCTGACGCGGTGGCCGAGAGGGTCCAAGAAGCGCTCCAGCGGCTGGCCATACCCGCGGCTTACGCCGCCGCCGCGCCGCCCGCCCGGCTCATCTGCTCAGCGATCCGCGTGCGAGGAAGGATCGGATCGCAGGGCTTCAGCCGCAGCTTGGCGGGCCAGCCCCGATCGCGCCGTTGGCGGTGAGCGCTCGTATCCTCAGAACGTGTAGTCGTCCCGTTGGCTTAGGGCAATAGCGCCCGCAAACAGGGCCTTTCCTGCGTCCGCCGGACCATCGCCCGCAGCGGCGTGCGGCCTCTCAGGGGCCGTCGGCGCGGGTCGCGAGGTCACGCTAGCCGGTGAGCAGCCGGCGGCTGTCAGGCCGCTCGTGACAAGACTGTCAGCGCGGGTGATGCGAACCGGTGATGCCGGGCATACGGTCGTCGTATGTTCCAAGCGAAGGAGGAGCCGCGATGACATTCCTGATCAGATCGGGCGCATCGTTCCACGGCACGGCGGCTCGCGCTCGCGCGCTCGACGCGTGGCGCTCCGCAGCCGATCTCGTGTGGGCGCGATGGGAGCTCCTCGGCGAGGCGTCTCCCGAGTGCCGCGCCGCGGCGTTCGTGGACTACAACGCCGCGCTCGATGCTGAGGCCGACGCCGCCGACGTCCTCGCCGACATCCAATTGAGCAACGCCGCCTGAGGGGGTTTGTGATGGAGCTTCGTCATCTACGCTATTTCGTCGCGATCGCCGAGGAGCACAGCTTCACGCGCGCCGCCGAACGCCTGTGGGTGGCCCAGCCGGGCCTCTCCACCCAGATCAGGAGGCTGGAGGCTGAGCTCGGCGTGCAACTCTTTTCGCGTCATACGCGCGGCGTCGACCTGACCGACGCCGGAGTGCTGTTCCTTGAGCGCGCGAGGACGACGTTGGCGGCAGCCGAGATTGCTCGCCACACGGGTCGTGACCTTCAAGCCGGGGTCCTGGGTGCGGTTCGTCTTGGGCTTGCAACCACGCCCCGGTGGGACCCGGTTGCATCGTTGCTCGACGCGTTCGCGCGCGATCGGCCAGCCGTCGAGGTGACGATCATCGAGTCCTACGGTGGAGCGCTGGCCCGCGACCTGAGGGACGGCCGGCTGGACGCCGTGCTTGCGCCTTCGATATTCGGCTCTGCGGAGCTCGACAGCCTGCACGTCGGGAGCGAGCCCTGGGTTGTGCTCGTCGGTGCCGGACACCGGCTGGCGATAGACGGTCCGCTCGCCGTCGAGGAGCTGCGGGGAGAGGATGTCGTCGTCACGGGGCACAGAGATGGCGCGGGCTACGATCGCGCGGTCGCAGACACTCTCGCCGGGCTTGGCGTGAACCCCGTGCTGCGACGGGGAGGTCCCGGACCGGCGTTGCTCGCCTCCGTCGCAGACGGTGACGCCGTTGCGTTGAGTACCGGCTCGGCCGGCCTGCGTGACGATCTGATCGCCCGCCCGCTCTGCCCGGTGCAGACCCTGAACTTCGAGTTGTTCTGGCAGGCAGAGGCCGTCTCGCCGGCGCTCACCGAGCTGATTCGCGCCGCAGGCGATCGAGCGGCGTACGACGGCAATGCCACACGGCCTCCGCTGCGGGCTGTCGCGTGAGGCACGACATGGGAGTCGATCGTGACCTGGAGCGGGCCGTCCGCTCGGAGATGGGTCGCCGTGAGGGCCGCGGCAGCCGGGCGGTGCAGTGGACCTCCTGGCCACGTGCGCTGGAGAGCGGCCTGCACCGCGGCCAGCACGATGTGCTGGCACATCTGCATCGTGTCGCCGCGCTCGTGCCGGCCCGGTTTCGCGCGGTTGCCTGGCTGCACCACGCCGGTAGCGTCGCCCCGGTCGTCCGAGGCCTCGCGGCGACCGGCCTGTCTGACGCGGAGATCCGCGCCCTCGAATTGCTCGCCGACACCGTCTCGGTGGCTGAGCAAACCGGTGAGATCGAGCGTATCCGCCCGCTCGCGCACGCTCGCGGTACCGCCGGTCGGATCGCCCGGGTGGTCGGTCGCGCCGCGCTTACCGATCTGCTCATGGCAGGTCACCCCGTCGAGGAGCATCTAGCCATGCTCGAGGCCGCCGCATGAGCAACGCGATCGAGCACACTGGTGTGAGGCGGCATCTCGGTGGTCCGCCCGCCCGCCGCGGGCGCAACCGGCGGCTCACCGCCGCGGAGGAGCGGGCGCTGGCTAGGCGCATCGAGCACGGAGACGCGGATGCCAAGCGCGAGATGGTCGAATGCAACATGGGCCTCGTCTACACGGTCGCCAGCCCATACCGGGGCCGTGGCGTGCCGTTTGCCGATCTCGTACAGGAAGGCGCAGTCGGCCTGATCCGGGCCGTCGAGGGATTCGATCACACACGCGGCATCAAGTTCTCGACGTATGCGGTGTGGTGGATCCGGCGCTCGCTCCTCGATGCGATCGGCGCTGCCCGAACGATCCGAATCCCGCCCCAGGCGGCTCAGCAACTGGCTGTCGTCCGTCGGGCCGAAGACGAGCTGACGCGCATCGGGAAGGAGTCCGCCACCACGACGGCGATCGCGCAGCGCACCGGTTTGAGCCGGCCCAGCGTGGCAGCGCTCCGTGACGCTGCCCGTGTCACCTCCTCACTGGACGAACCGGTCGGCAACGAAGCCAGGCCGCTCGGCGAGGGCATCGAGGACCCCCAAGGCGTCGACCCGGAGAGGCGCCTCGCCGAGCACGAGCTGCGGCAAGAGGCATGGTCGCTGCTCGGGACGCTCCCTGTCCGCCATCGACAGGTGCTGATGCGTCGCTACGGGCTCGGCGGAACGTCCGTGCAGAGTCACAGGGAGATCGGAGAGCTGCTCGGCGTCAAGGAGGAGCGCAGTCGGCAACTCGAGCGCGAGGCCCTGCACCGGCTGCGAGAGATCGCAGCGCCTGGCCGACGCGCTGCGGCCTGACACGCAGCTGAGACGGGGTCTCGCTCGGCGTCTGCTGTCGGAGCTCGCAGCACCTGCCGACGAGCCTTGCCTAACCGGCAGGATGGGCGACGAGCCGTGCCTAACCGGCAGGATGGGCGAGGCTTGTCTGGCAGCACGGGAGTCTCGCTCAGCTTGTCTGGCAGCATGGAGTCTCGCTCAGCGCCGCCGCAGGAGCTCGCAGCGCCCGGCCGACGCGCGGACGCCAAAGAGGCAGCACGAAACAACGCAGCACGAGACGGAGGCTAAAGACGCAGCACGAGAGGGGGTCTCGCTCAGCGGCTCAGCGACGAGAGGGGGGTCTCGCTCAGCGCCTCGTCGGCGTGAGCGAGACCGCGATCGTCGCGCGCGCCCGATGGTCGGCGGGCGCGTGCGGGAAGGCCGACCTGGCAGGTCGGCGTGGAGCAGCCGCGGAGCAGCGCTCGCCCGACCTCACGCGAGCGCGTCGACGCTTGCGCCTGCAGGTGTCCTCGCCGCGGCCACGAGCAGCGTCACGCCGTAGGCCAGGAGGTAGATGCCGAATACGAGAGCCAACGTGACCGCGCCGATTCCGGGCCAGGCCATGAGCAGGATCCCGGCGATCACGGAGAGCACCCCGCCGACAGCAAGCCAGCCGCTTCCAGATCCGGGGAGCTGCCACGCGGCCCCCAGCTCCATGAAACCTCCGACGATCGCCCATATGCCCACGACGATCACCAGCACGCTGGCGGTGATGCCGGGATATGCGATGGCAATCACGCCGGCCGCGACGTCGACGAGCCCCATCAGGATCATCAGAACGCGCCGGCCGGCCGTCTCGTCCGATCGGAAGAGGTTCACGAGCTGGGTGATCGCGTCGGCAAAGCAAACAATCGCAAACAGAGCCACGACTACGCCGACGGTGACTCCTGGCCAGATTATGCACACTGCTCCGAGCGCGACCGCGAGCAGACCCCACATGGTCGCAGTACCTCGGGAGATAGCGGGACCGAATGCAAACATTGGTGCTCCTTCGGGATCGATTTAACCCGGCGGAAGTAACCGCCGGCGTGTCTTGAGCCTGGGGCCCCCTAGCGGCCGGCGAGAGAAGCAGATCTGCTCCCGCGATACGGCTGGGTGATGCTCGTCGAGGTACGCGGACTGCAGAGCGCTCGGTATTGGATGGAGCTCGCCTCCCCCAACCGGCTCAAGCGCCCGGCGCGCCCGCAATGCGCTGCGCCCGCGCGCCCACGTGACAGGATTGTCGCGCGTCATCGGTCCCTAGGAGTTGCGTAGGTCGGCGTCGAGGTGCAGACGCTTCCGTGACCCCGAGACGCTCCCGTGACCCCTTACGCGTGAGGCACGAGCTCCACGAGTGCGCGACCGCGCACCGAGCTCGAGTCGGGCTCGAGACGATGGTCGTGCCCGAGACGCTCGCCGGGATCGCTCAGCGCGGCGGCGAGCTTCGTGCGCGAGCTGACGTCGAGCTTGCGAAACGCCTTGCGCAGGTGGTAGGCGACGGTGCTTGAGCTGATGAACAGCTGTTCGGCGATCTCTGAGTTGGAGGCGCCTTCCGCGGCGAGGCGGCTGATCCTGGCCTCCTGCGCGGTGAGATCGTCTCGGGTGGAGTCCTCGCGCTTGCGCGCATGCTCGCCGGTGGCCAGCAGCTCGACCCTCGCCCGCTCGGCGAAGCCGCTGGCGCCGAGCGAGTCGAACAGCTCGAACGCCAGCCGCAGCTGCTCGCGAGCGTCACGGCGCCGGCGCCTGCGCCGCAGCCATTCGCCGTAGAGGAGGTGCGCGCGACCGAGCTCCGGTACGGCACGGGTCTTGGCAAGGCGCTCGAGGGCCTCAGCGTAGAACGCCTCCGCGCCGTCTTGGCTCAGCAGCGCCCGCGAGCGGGCCAAGAGGCCGAGCGCCAGCTCGGTACCACTCGCCAGCGCGCGTGCGGAGAGCCGCTCGAGCGCCGCCGCAGCCGCGTCGGGGCGCTCGCACCGAATTGCCGCCTCGACCAGATCGGACAGGACGTGCGTACCCAGGGACGGCGGATCGTCCTGGTAGATGGCGAGCGCGGAGGCGAGTGCTGCTTCGTAGCGGCCAAGCCCCAACTCAAGCACGGCGAGTGCACACTGGGCAAAGCTGACCAGCGCCCCCTGACCGCGCGCAATGCCCTCCTTGATCATCTCTTCGGCGCCTGCGCGGGTGTCGTCGGCTTCGCCCCGCCAGGCCATCAGCAGCGGTCTCCGCGGCGTCGCGGCCCCGAGCGCGCCGGCGTTGGCGGTTGCCGCGGCGATGTCTTGCTGCTCGCTCAGGACCGCCTCGGCCGCCTGGAAGCGTCCGGCCTGCAACTCCGCGCCGGCCAGCTCCGAGAGCGCCAACGGCAGCATCGTAAGCGCGCCGGACTGGCGCGCGCGCTTCACCCACCGGCCGGCGAGTGCTTGGAGCGGCTCTTCGTCGAAGAGCTCGCCGGCGGCGTAACAGCCGAGCCCCAGCCATCGCGAGCCGTCCTCACCGCGCGGCTCGTCCTCGAGCAGGCGTGTAATCGCTCGGCGCAGTAGCGGAGCGCCGGCGGCGTACCGGCCGACCAGCAGCTCTGCGAAGCCATCGAGCAGCAGATCCTCGGCGCCGGCCACGCGCGAGGCCGCCAGTGGTGCGCTCCGGGCGGCAGTGGCGACCGCATGGCGCTCCTTGTCCATCCCGAAGCGGCCGGCCCAGTGCGCAGCCTCAAAGGCCTCCAACAGCGTCTTGCGGGCGAGCGACGCGTCGAGCGGAGCGAGCTCGGACGCGGCGGCAAGCAGGGTCGCCGACGCGTTCGCGCCGTCGCCTCGTGCGAACTCGATCGCGCCCTGCAGACGGCGCGCCTCGGCGCGCTGACGGGCGTCTGTGAGCTGCATCATTGCCTCGTCCAGTCGTGCCTGCGCCCGATCGGCCGCGCCGGCGGCAAGATCGGCCCGCGCCGTCCTGACCAACCGTTCAGGCCGCCGCGCCGGATCGTGTGTGAGCTCGGCCGCGCGGGCGAGCAGCGCAGCGCTCGCCGCATAGCCGCCGCGCGCGCCGGCTCGCTCGGCTGAGCGCTCGAGTTCGGCCGCCGCCTCTTCGTCGGGGCCGAGGGCCGCCATCGACCGATGCCAGGCACGCCGATCGGCTTCCTCCTCGGCGTCGCTGGCGGCGGCCAACGCCTCGTGGGCGCGGCGGCGCTCCACGCCTGTCGCTGCGCCGTAGATCGCGGAGCGAATCAACGGATGGCGGAAGCGGACGACATCGTCGACGACGAGAAATCTGTGCGCCACGCCGTCGATCGCCTCCTCGGGCTCGATCCCCAGGTGAGCCGCCGCCCGTCGCAAGAGCGCGCCATCGATCGCGGAGGCAGCGGCGGCGATCACGAGCAGCGTGCGAGCGCCGTCGGGGAGCTCGCGCACTCGGCGCAGGAAGCGCTCCTCCAGCCGCGAGCCTACGGGCAGAGGCTCGGGCAGCACGCACAGGCCCGCAAGCTGGGCCGCGGAGAGCTCCCCGGCGAGCTCGACGATCGCCAGCGGATTGCCTCGGGTTTCGCCGGCGAGCTGTTTGGCGACGCGGTCGTCGACCGGCCCGCCGTTGATCGCGCCGAGCAGTCTGCCCGTCGCCTCGTCGGAGAGTCCCGCGAGATCGATGCAGGCGACTCCACCCAGGGCGGTCGACACGCCGGTGTGCTCAGCTGTCGCGAACACGATCGCGAGATCGTCGGCGTCGAGCCTACGCGCGACGAAGGCGAGCGCCTCGGCGGACTCCCGATCGAGCCACTGCGTGTCGTCGACGACGGCGAGCAGGGGGCGCGCTCCGGCAGCGTCGGCGAGCAGCGTGAGCACTGCGAGACCAACCAGGAAGCGGTCGGGTGGCCCATCGTTGATGAGGCCGAACGCGGACTGCAAAGCACGCCGCTGTGGGAAGGGCAAGCGCTCCAGCCGCGCGAGCAGTGGCGTTAGCAGCTGGTGCAGTCCAGCGAACCCGAGCTGCGTCTCGGACTCGACGCCGACCGCGCGGACGACCTGCAGGTCGGCGGCCGACTTCGCTGCATACTCGAGCAGGGCCGTCTTGCCGATTCCGGGCTCGCCACGCAGAACCAGCGCTCCGCCCCGACCCACGCGGGCGCCTGCGAGCAGTTGATCGATCGCGTCGATCTCGTTGTGGCGCTCGAGAAGCATGACGTGCTCGCTCTTGACCCCTCCGTGAAGCTGAGTTGTGTGCCGCGAGTCTCAGCTGCCGAACACAACCGGCAACTGACGAGGAGCCTCCCATCACCCGCGCTGCGTGTACATACCGAGTGACCGGAAACCTCACTCTGGTGGACCGGATCCCTTCGTCCGAGTTCCCAGAACAGCAGGTAGGGGAATCCCTACCCATAGCGGAATGGGAGCACCGATCCAGCGCCGTGTGTCGCGTCACAACCGCTCGCGATTTCTGGCTCTCCCTACCCAGCGTCGGCCGCGAAGCGGTAATCATCGGCGTTCATATGGCCCCAAGGGTGCTACTCGTCGATGACGATGCCGTGTTTCGCGCTTTGGCCTTCAACTTGCGCTTCTCGCTGCTCGCCGGGTCTTGCCGGTGTCATATCCGCCGGGTCGGGGGCACAGTCAGATCGTGCGGCTCAGCAACCTACTTCCGCGGGCACGGGGCCTTGTAGGCGACCGGGACGCTCACCTGCGTAAGCCCGCCGAGCCCTGCGAACGTCAGTTCGGCCTTGATGTTGAAGCCGCCTTTCGGGCATTCGCCTTTCTTCGGCAACGTCCCGTAGTAGGTCGTCTTGCCGTGCGACTTGATCGCAGAGCCGGCCTGCACGAGGATCTTCTCGACGGAGGCGTCCTGGGCGCCGGGGACGGTTTCCACGAGCGGCACTTCGGAAATCAGCTCCGGCCCGAATCCGGCCGGTCCGGTGACGTAGTGGCCCTTGGAGAGGATTTCCAGCGACACCGGCGAGTGGCCGGCGGTGAAGAACTCCAGGCCCCCGCCAGGTTTGTAGAACGATTCGATCGTCCCTTCCTCGGGCACGATTTCTTTGCCGAAGGCGACCTCTCCGAGGAACTTGCCGACCGGGCCGGCGGCCGAGCCTTTGGGGCATGCGGACGGTCCCATGCCGGCCGGTTCGAGATCGGAGGTGGGGCACGTGGGGAAACCCGAGGGGTGGATCTTGGCGCCCTTGGGGAGGTCGAAGTTGACGTTGATCAGCGGCGGCGGGAAGCCGCCGTATTCTTTGCCGCTGATCGTGAATTCGGCCTTGATCGCCGCGCCGGCGCTGTAGATGTTGCCGGTGTGGGGGAAGCCGGGGATCGGCACGGCTTCGGCCTTGAGCGTGACCGTGGGGGCGGCCTGTGCCGCGCCCGTCATCGCCAACAGCGCAAGACCGAGAACGGCAACACAGGTGGATGCTCTGCGCATCAGTATTTCTCTCCTCGTTTGATGGACGGCTCCGCCTCGAGTCGGGTAGCTCCGGAGCCGTACCGGTCCGGTACCGGTCCGGCGACGTCGACCCCCCGACCTCACCGCCGGGGAACATGGCGACTGGCCAGCACCTTATCCAGGGCTGGCCGCGGGATCAAGCTGGAAGCGCGCGCGGCCGGGTGGGCGCCGCCTGGCGCGCTGGCAACGCATCGGACCGACGTCTCTGCTCTTCCTCGCGGTAGGCGCGATAATCCGCAGATGGCCTTCGACGAAGACCTCGCCAACCGGATCCGCGAGCTTGTCCTGACCGAGCCGGACATCACCGAGCAGCGCATGTTCGGCGGCCTTGCGTTCTTGATCAACGGCAACATGTCCGTGACCGCGAGCGGCCAGGGTGGCCTGCTGCTGCGCGTCGAGCCCGCCGAAACCGACGCGTTGCTCCGCCAGAAGCACGCGCGTCCTTTCGAGATGCGCGGCCGCGCGATGCAGGGCTGGCTGCGCGTCGAGGCTAACGGCGTGCGGACCAAGCGCCAGCTCGAACGATGGGTTGCTCGCGCGGTGGACTACGCGCGCTCGCTGCCGAGCAAGCGATAGGGGCGCCGACCGTCGGCTTTTGTCGTGGGCGGAGCCGTCGACCGCGGCGGGCGTCGGTAGGCGCTACGTGCGCGCCCGACAGCCGATAGTTGTGCGCACAACTATTGCGTTATGCTGGAGCGATGGAACTGGGCTTTGCGACGTTCGCGGACCTCGCCTCGGGCGTGACCCCGCGCCAGCGCATGCGCGACCTGATGGAGGAGGCCGAGCTCGCAGATCAGCTCGGCCTCGACGTGTTTGCGGTCGGCGAGCATCACCGCCCGGACTTCCTCGTGTCCTCTCCCGCGGTGGTGCTCGCTGCGATCGCCGTGAAGACCGAGCGGATCCGCCTCTCCAGTGCCGTGACGGTGCTCAGCTCCGACGATCCGGTCCGCGTCTTTCAGGACTTTGCCGAGGTCGACCTGCTGTCCGACGGCCGCGCCGAAATCATGGCCGGGCGCGGGTCCTTCATCGAGTCCTTCCCCCTGTTCGGCTACGATCTCGACGACTACGACGAGCTCTACGCCGAGAAGCTCGAGCTGTTGCTCGAGCTGCGCGAACAGGCCTACGTGACATGGTCGGGCGCTCACCGTCCGGCGCTGGATCACGCGGGCGTGTGGCCGCGGCCTGTGCAGGAGCCGCTGCCGGTATGGGTGGCGGTGGGCGGCTCTCCGCAGTCGGTCATACGCGCCGGGACGCTGGGGCTGCCGCTCACGATCGCGATCATCGGCGGGCAGCCAGCGCGCTTTGCGCCGCTCGTCGAGCTGTATCGCGACGCGGCACAGCGAGCGGGCCACGATCTGTCGCAGACGAAGCTCGCGATCAACACGCACGCCTTCGTCGCGGCCAGCTCCGCCGACGCAGACGCGGCCTTCGCGGCGCCGTATTTGGCGATGATGAACCGGATCGGGCGCGAGCGCGGCTGGCCGCCGGCGGGCCAGCGCGACTACGAAGCTCTGAGGGCGGCGAACGGGGCGCTGGCCGTCGGCTCGCCGGAGCAGGTAGCCGAGAAGATCCTCTTCGAGCACGAGCTGTTCGCGCACGACCGCTATATCGCGCAGATGAGCGTGGGCGCCGTCGCTCATCGAGACGTGCTGCGCTCGATGGAGCTGTTCGGAACTCAGGTCGCGCCGCTGGTTCGCGAGGAGATAGCCCGACGCGTGGCCGACACAGAGGCGCGGCGCTCGGCCGGCGAGAGCGTGCCCAGCGGCAGCTAGCCCCGCGGTGCTGGGGGTCGCGACGTGGATGGCACGGCGGGGGCCCAGGCGAAGAACTCGATCAGCAGCTGCGTGACCTGCTCGGGCTGGTCGTGGTGAACCCAGTGCGAGGCGTCCGGCAGAAGAACGACGCGCTCGGGATTCGGGACGTCGGCTAGGTCCGGCTCAGCGAGCTCTGCTCTGCCGTCGCCGACCAACGCTCAGCAGGGACGTTGCAACCACCTGATGCTGGACAGTCGTGCTCCAACGCCGTGCTCGAGCGCTGCGAGCCGCGAGCGGCATGATGTTCGCGTGCCGATCCCTTTGATGTTGGCGACCTTGACCGATCGTCGCGAGTTCGGCGACAAGTGGCTGCTGGAGCGCAAGTTCGACGGTGAGCGCTGCGTCGCGCTCAAGGCGGGGAACGACGTGGCCCTGCGGTCGCGCACGGGGAAGAGCCTCACTGGGACATACCCCGAGGTGTGCGCCGCGGTGGCGGCCCTGCGTCCGGCGCGGCTTCTGCTCGACGGTGAGGTGGTGGCCTTCGAGCACGGCCAGACGTCCTTCGGGCGGCTGCAGCAGCGCCTGGGCGTGATCGAGCCGCCGCGCGAGCTGGTGCAGAGGTTTCCCGTCGTGTACTACGCCTTCGACGTTCTCGAGGTCGAGGGCGAGGATCTCCGCCCGCGGCCGCTCGGCGAGCGCCGTGCCTGGTTGGCGAGATCGGTGCGCCCGAGAGATGGCTTGCAGCTGAGCGAGGCCTGGCATGGCGATTCCGAGCGGCGTTTCCTCGACGCCTGCCGAGCGGGCTGGGAGGGCTTGATCGCCAAGCGCGTTGACGCGAGCTACGCGTCGGGCCGCTCGAGGGACTGGTTGAAGCTCAAGTGCGCCTGGGAGCAGGAGTTCGTCGTCGGCGGCTACACCGATCCGGGCGGCAGCCGGACCGACTTCGGCGCGCTCCTCGTGGGCTACTACGAGGGGTCGCGACTCGCCTATGCCGGGAAGGTGGGTACGGGCTTCAGCGCCAAGACGCTCCGAGAGCTTGGCGCGCGCCTGCGCGAGCTCGAGACACCGCAGTCGCCATTCGTCGACGCGCGACCGGTCCCGCGCGGCACGCATTGGACACGGCCCGAGCTGGTGGCCCAGATCGGCTTTGCCGAGTGGACCGGTAACGGCCGGCTGCGTCAGCCTCGCTTCCTCGGGCTGCGCGACGACAAGGCCCCGACCGATGTGGTCCGCGAGCGCGCCGCGTGAGCTCGGGCAGCTCCGCGGCTCCAGCCTAATGCAGGAGGCGTTGCCAATCCGCGGGCACGCTGCCCGCCGGCCCGGGTGTGGGCTGGTCGAGTGGATGATGCTCTGGTGGGGCCAGCGGAGGGCCTTCGTAGAACTGCTGTGTGTCGTAGTCCCAGAACCAGTCCTCGCCGGGCTCGAAGCTGCGGACAAGCGGGTGCCCTGACGCGCTGGCGTGCTTGCTGGCGTGCTGCGAAGGCGAGCTGTCGCAGCAGCCGATGTGTCCGCACAGCGCGCAGCGGCGGAGGTGAAGCCACCAGCCGTCTTCGGCCAGGCACTCAACGCAGCCGCTCCCGCTCGGCGGAACCGACTGATCGATCGCGCTCTCGTAAGACATCGACTGCCCTTTCTCGTCGTTGAGACCGACGCCGATGCCCTGCCTACGCATGGCGTCAGATAGCCAGCACGCCTGCGTCTCCAGGCGATCAGCTCAGCGTAGTGCTCTCGACGAGTGCGGTCCTCGCGGCGGTTCCGATAAGAGGCGCCCGAGACGTCTGGCGGTGAGCACCCACACGAGCGCCGCCGGCAGCACTGCGGTGAGAACGGCTGCGCTGGCATGACGGACGCGGCGGCGGCGCTGTCTGCGCCGCGCCTCCTCTATCACGCCCTGGTCGGGCCCGGCGGCGACGGGCTCCTCCGTCTGTGGATCGCGATCGACGAGCAGCATCGTGTGACTACAAGGCGACGCTTGTCCTCAAGTGCGCCAGCACTTCCATGCGTTGAGAGACGCCGCTTCCGCCTGCGACCACGACCCACGCGTCTCCGCGTCGGATGGCCGTGATTTCTCCGTGCCAATCGCCGGGAGCGGCAAACAGGCCGCCGGCGCCTTCGATCGCCCTCATCCCCGGGATCGTCGCCGGAAACGCGCCCGGGTGCTGAGCGTCCAGAAGGATCGCTGTCTCCAGCGGCCAGTTGTGCAGGTAGTACTCGATGTCGATGCAGGAGGCGAACGCGCGCCCGATGATCTTCGCCGGGTACGGCCGGATTGCCGCTGCTACGTGACCCCACTCGGGCTCTAGCGCGGTTAGGCCGTGCGCACGGATCTGGCAGGGGCCAGACGGCAGCGGCTCGGGTCTTTCCCACCAGCGGACGTCGCTCACGATCGCGCCCGATTCGGGTTCGATGTAGGCCAGTGGTCTGCCGCCCGCTCCTGTGGCCAGCAGGCTTGGGCGGGGTGCCGCCCAAGGAGCCCGCGGGAGATCGATCTGCGCGAGGCGGAGGCCATATGGCAGCCGCGCCAGTGCGAGCACGCTCGCGGGTCGTCCGTTCGCCAGGACACCCTCGACGGGAGCGGCGAGCAGAGCTGTGATCTGTTCTTCGTTCCGGGTGCTGCTGGTGCCGGCGAGGCTACCGATCGACCTCACGCCGCTGAGCGTCCGCGCGTTCTGGACGGGCACGGTCGCGCACGAGCCGCCGTCGCTCAGCATCACGCACCAGCCGTACCCGCCGCCTTCGAGGATTGGCGAGATGTGCGGACGGCGGAGCTGGCGGTCTCGCCTGTCGCGTTCGAGCGCCAGGCGCTTGGCTGCGCGTGTCGAGCTCGGGCTGGGGTCGGGACGAGCCGCGAGCCACACGACGAGCGCAGCGAGCGCTGCGAGCGCGGTCACGACGCCGGCAAGGCGCCGGCGCCGCCGAGCCGCTCGGATGCGCGCGTCGCGGATCACGCCGGCCTCGGGCTCGACGGACGGATGCGTCTCAGGCTCGACGAGCGTAGACATAGAAGCTAGTATGACTAGCACCATGATCGACGTCAAGCTAGACCGCTCGGATCCGACCGCCCTTCACGACCAGGTGGCCGCGCAGATCCGTCGCTCGATCGCCGAAGGCGACGCCAAGCCGGGCGAGCGCCTGCCGCCGGCGAGCGACCTCGCCGCCGTTATGAACGTCAATGCGAACACCGTCCTTCGCGCGCTACGGGAGTTGCGCGAGGAGGGGCTGCTCGAGTTCCGCCGCGGTCATGGCGTTCGTGTCGCTGGCACGCCCGAGCGGGGCGTGGTGCTCGCAAAGGCCCACGAGCTCGTTGCGCTGGCGCGCCGCCACGGCTACCGCAGGGACGAGCTCGTCGCGATGATCGATCGGCTGACCTGAGGTCGATGCCGGGCAGTGACGCGAACCCCGACACGCTGCCGGAGCGGCCGCCGGAGACCGCGGCTGCTTGACCGGCTGCGCTATCGAGCGATCGTGCAGTCGAGTGCCTTCGTGGTGGAGCGCGCGTTACGCTCGCACCATGAAGGGCGATCGTGTTGAGATCGTTGTCGCCGCCGACGACGGCTCTCGGACGTATGAGATCCTCGCGACCCGCGCGGGTCGCCGAGTGGAGATCACGACCGGGCGCGGAATCGTTGAGGTGGCCGAGGTGACCCGCACGGGGGAGCCCGTGCGCAGGGCCAGGTTCATGGCCAGCCGTGTGCTCGCGCTGGTGGAGCATCCGGCGAGCGAGGGCGCAGCGAAGCGAGAGCCGCCCGACGCGGCGCCGTAGGCGGCGCGACGCTCGCGCGCGCCCGAGAGACTGCCCGACTTGGGAGGACTCATCGCGCGCGGGCGGTTCGCGCCCTACCTAGGACGCCGGCGGGGCGTTGTACTCCTCGTCCGTGACGTGCGCGCCCCACGTGGCTGCGCTGCCCTGGTCATCGACCTGCTGCATCGCGATGTGGGTCATGACGCGGTTGGGTGCAGCGCCATGCCAGTGGTTCTCGCCGGGCTCGAAGAAGACGCGGTCGCCGGGGCGGATCTCCTGGACCGGCCCGCCCTCGCGCTGGCAGCGGCCGAGGCCCTCGGTGACGAAGATGCTCTGGCCCAGCGGATGCGTGTGCCACGCGGTGCGAGCGCCGGGGGTGAAGTGAACGCTCGCGGCTCCCAGACGCGATGGCTCCACGGGTGCGGCGATCGCGTCGATGTACACGGTGCCCGTGAACCAGTCGCCGGGCCCGGCCTTGGTCTCGAGGGAGTTGCGAGTGATCTGCATGGTCTCTCCTTGGCGATCGTGGGTCTCACCGTGACGGCGCCAACCGCACGCTATGAGAAGTGGTGGGCTGGCGCGGCGCGCAGCGCTCCCTCGAGCGCGCGGATCTCGTCGCCGGCTGGACCGTTGCCGTGCGCGCGCTCACGCAACCGACGGTTGCGCGAGATGCTACGCTATGCGCAACCAGCGGTTGCGTGTGAGAGAGGAGCAGCGCCGTGGTCCCAGAGCGCATCGAACGCGAGGTCGTTATCGACGCGCCGATCCTCGTCGTATGGTCGGTCGTCACCGAGCCGAAGCACATCGGCGGGCGGTTCAGCGATTCGGCCGAGGTCGAGTTGCGGCCAGGCGGCGAGCTGCGATTCACCTGGGACGAGCACGGCACCGGGGATGGGACGCGCGGCTCGCGGCCATCAAGCACGCCGCCGAGACGCAGGCGCGAAAGCAGAGAGGCATCGATGAAGAGAGTTAACGCCTAGAGAAGGAGACGAGCGGATGAGTGATCACAAGGTGGGAACTCGGGAGGAGTGGCTCGCGGCCCGCGAGCAGCTGCTCGCGCGTGAGAAGGAGCACACGCGGCTGGGCGACGAGCTCGCGCAGCAGCGGCGCGAGCTGCCCTGGGTGCGAATGGAGACGGAGTACCGCTTCGAGACCGTGGACGGGACGCGGACCCTCGCGGAGCTGTTCGACGGCCGCTCCCAGCTGCTCGTCTATCACTTCATGTTCGGGCCGAGCTACGAGGTGGGCTGCCCGGTGTGCTCCTCGATTGCCGACACGGTGAACGGCGTCCTCCCGCACCTGCACGCCCGCGACGCGACCATGCTGTTCGTCTCGCATGCACCGCTCGACAAGCTACGGGCATACAAGCGCCGCATGGGCTGGGGCTTTCCCTGGGTCTCCGATGGGAACAGCGGCTTCAACTCCGACTGCGGCTTCTCGCGGACCGAGCAGGAGACACGCGAAGCGATCGCGCCGATGCTCGAGAGCGGCGTGCCACCGGTCGTCGAGCACAATGCGAGAACAAGCGGCACCGATGTAGTCGGCTACCTCTCCCAAGGGCCCGGCTTCAGCGCGTTCGTGCTCGACAACGGCGTCGTCTACCAGACCTACTCGACGACCGCCCGCGGACTTGAGTTCGTGATGGGCTACTACCCGATCCTCGACCGAGCACCGAAGGGTCGCGACGAGGGAGCGGCGGCCGCCTTCTGGATCCATCGCCACGACGAGTACGACGAAGCGGCCGGCGCGGCCGCAAGCGCATGACCTCGGGCGCGGGCACGACGGTCGGGTCGGCGATCGCGACTCCTGGCTCGGACCGACGCGAGCTGGTCGCTGCTCGTGACGCGGTGCGCTCGCGTCTTGGGGTCGTCTCGATGTTGCTCGTGGGCGCGGGAGTCGCCTGGTGGTCCACCGCCGCGAGGATGTCGGGGATGGACGCGGGGCCGGGTACCGCCTTGGGCGCGCTCGGCTGGTTCACGGGCGTGTGGGCGGTGATGATGGCGGCGATGATGCTGCCCTCGCTTGCGCCCACGGCCGCGGTATACGCCACGCTGACGCGCCGGTATGAGCCCAGCCGATGGCTGCTGTTCGCCGGCGGCTACCTGCTCGTATGGAGCGCGGCGGGCGTCGTGGCATACGGGCTGTTCGAGCTCGGTAAGGCCTTGTCCGCAAGCGACTTCACGTGGGACAGTTACGGGCGATTGCTGTCCGCGGGCGTCCTGGCGCTCGCAGCGCTCTACCAGCTGACCCCGGCCAAGCGTGCTTGCCTGGCAAAGTGCAGAAGCCCGCTGCGGGTCCTGCGCGAAAGTTGGGGCGAGGGCTGGCCAGGCGCATTCGCGATGGGCATGCGCAGCGGTGGCTGGTGCATTGGCTGCTCGTGGGCGCTGATGACCGCGCTGTTCGCGCTCGGAGTGATGAGCCTTACGTGGATGGCACTTGTCGCAGCGCTTGTCGCGCTCGAGAAGATCTGCCCCTCGCCACGCGCTGCGAGAGTGGCGACGGCGACCGTGCTGGCCGCGCTTGCAGTTGGGGTACTCTCGGCCCCTCACGACGTGCCCGGGCTGGTCGTTCCGGGCTCGCCCGGTGCAATGCACGCGATCAAGGCGATGGGTTAGTCGGGCTCGATGCGTTGAGTCTCGGCGAGGGCGCACTCAGCTCACGGCCTCGACGTATGCTTCGGCCGCCGTGGGCGTCGTGATCTCGGCTACTCCGTCCGTCCCCGAGATCACACTCCAGCGGCCAACTCGGCCGGTTGACACCCAAGCGCGGCGAGCGCGTCCTCTCGGGACCCGAAGACCCGGATGCGCGTTATCTCACCCTGCTGGATCTCGAAGGTGATGTGGAAGATCCCGACGTGCACACCCTCGTGAGCCCGGCCGGTACGAAGATCGATGATCACCAGCACCTCTTCACCAAAGCTCTGGGCGTGTCGGACGTGGACCCAACGTCCACCAAGAACTGTCGTCACTTCGTCCAGCCGCGCGATCGCGGCGTCGCGTCCGTGCCATTCGCCGGAGTCAGGCCAGTCCGGAAGGTCCTCGAGCACAACCCAGCAGTTGAGCCACGCCGCCACGCTGGCGGGTCCGCTGTGGTTCCAGGCGTCGAGGCCGCGCACGACGAACCAGGCGTCTGGGTCGCTTTGGGCGAGAGGCGGCTCGTCCGATGTCCAGCGAAGGCGTCTCGCCAGGCCGCGACGCGGGTCGGCGTCCCGCTCGGCCTGCAGGAAAGTGATCCCGCGCTCGACAGCCTCCTGCGCCAGATCGCGCACCGCCCTTGCAGCGGCATCGTCGTCCGAGTGCCCCGCGAACGCGGCCGTGTCGATCGGCTCGCCGAACCAGAAGTAGAGCCGTTCCGGGCGTGGCAGCAGCGGGCCGACCCCTACACCCACGGGCGGCAGCGGCATGCCAACGAGCCTCTTCATCAGATGCGAGACCTCGCCGAGGACCGGTGTAGCGTCGTCTGCGATGAGATCGAACATCTCTTCAACCCCGACGCCGGCGAATGGCACGATCGGGTAACCGAACTCGATCGCTAGGCGAGCGAACCCAAGCCGCTCCTTCCACTTCAGGCGGTAGCGCTCGCCGCGCTGGCGCAGAACCTCGCCCCCCCCGCCGGGGTAGACGAGCACGTTCTGGCCGTCGCGCATGAGAGCGCGGACGTTCTTGCGCGTGCCGCGGACCATGCCGCACATCTCGAGCAGGTTGCGCCAGACAGGGATCGCGTAGTGGCCGTGGTCGCCAAGCGGCCGCACCTCGATCTCGCGCTTCCACAGCTCCGCGAGCATGAAAGGAACATCGATCAGCCCGTAGAGCGTGTGGTTGCCGACGAACAGGACGCCCCGGTCGGGGATGCGCTCGACCCCGTAGACCTTGGGCTGGAGCACGCGGGCCAACGGCTCGATCACCGAGCTGAGACGGTCCAGCTGGCGCGGCCGGGGCGGTGGGCTGAGTGGCGCGTGCTTCGGATCCGGGGTCATCCTCCGCTCCTCGGGCTCATCATCGGCGACTATCTCAGATCAGTCGCGTTCTCGACCGTTGCACCAGAACTCCCGGAGGATCGTAGGGCGGCGGCCGGCGCGAGCCATCGGGGGCGGACACCGATCGGATATGCAGCGAACTACCCGTCCGGCAGCGCGCTCGCGCATCCTCGCGAGCGCCGCGAAGCCGAACCGCGACTGCCTACGCGGTCAGGCGCGGGGAGCGCGGGCAGGCTGATCCAGCCGAAGCTCTCAACGAGGAACCGTGTCCAATGGCGCCCCGAACGTCCCCGGGAGCAGCGACCTGCCTGGACTGGGTGGCTCAGGTTGTGTCGGTCGCGTCGCAGCCGTAGAGGTGTTCGCGCAGCTGATCACAGTTCTCTGCCGACCAGCGCTCGCTGGTCTCCAGGGACTCGATCACGTTCTCAGCTGACCGTAGCAATCGCCGGTTCTCGGGCTCCCCGAACAGGAGGGCGTCAGCGGCGTCTATCAGCTGCTGGCGCTCTGCCGCGTGTAGCTTCGCGGTACCTTGGCGGTCAATCGTCTCGAGTAGCGCCGTGTAATGGGCGCCTCGCGCAACCATCGGCTGTGCGGCGGTCATCATCGTGTCCCAGGTTAGCCGCCGGGAGGAGGAGACCCGGTCGGGTGGCGGCTGATGCTCGGGAGCCCGAGCCGTTTGCACCGTCGGCAGCCTCGCGCTGGTTTGCTCCTGGGGCGGTCGCGCAACGGTGCCTCATTACGAGTAAGCGATGACATCACTCCTCCACACCTCGAGCCACCCGCATGGCTAGGAAGGCTGAGCGCGCTCCTTGTCGTGCTTTTGGCGCTCCTCTACGAGCGATTGCAGCTGGCCGCCGACCTCGGTGGAGATGCGCTTGAGATCCCACTTGCTGAGGGTGATCAGGCGCATCGAGGAGGTCGCGACGACGTCGGCCGTGCGCTTGCCGCCAGCGAGCATCCCCATCTCCCCGAAGACATCGCCCGGGCCCAGCGACGCAATCACCTCGCCGTCCTTGATCACGTCGGCGGTGCCGCTTTCGATCACGATCAAGTCGTACGAGTAGTCCCCCTCGTGTACGAGCCGCTTGCCGGAGGACACCGATGTCTCGTTGGCGAACACGGCCACCGTGTCGAGAGCCTTATCGGACAGCGACGAGAACAGCGGAATGGTCTTCAGATGATCGGGATCCATGACTCCCTACTTTCGCGATCGCGGTGGAAAAAACGGACCGACGGAATACAACCCGGGGCGCGCCGCGCCGATGATGTCCACCCTACCGCCTGCGGCTACGGTCGCGCCGCGGCACGCTTCAACGGGCTGGCGCAAGCAGAGCCCGGCGGCGTCGCCTGACTCCGTCGAGCTCGCGGGCTCGGATCACCAGGGCACCGGGCCGTGACGGCACGAGAACGTGGCCGTGGGTCCGTCGGGGCCGTCGATTCAGAGCGTTCGAGCAGCGGCAGGAAAGCGTGGAGCATCCGCACCGGCCCAGCACGTTGACGTCGTAGACCCGCTGGACGTGGGCGGCTGTCACCTCGGCGGCCGGGACGATCCCTCCCGAGGTGCCGGCATTGTTGATGAGGACGTCCAGTGAGCCGCCGTTGGCATCGGCGGCTATATTCGCGGCCCGCTCGACCGAGCCGTCATCGGTCCCGTGATGAGGACCGACGACATGAGGCGATTATTCGCCTCGGCAACCCGGCGGGCAAACTCTTCGCCAGCCGGTGCGTTAGGAGTGTCACCAGCCAGCCGCGCGCGTGGCCTAGTTTGGTTGTTGACCTCGCACCCCCACATCGGCCGCAAGCACACCAGCAACCCACAGGGGTCATCCATGAGCAGTCAGCTTCCGGATCCCCGTCTGCCAAGGTGTATTGCCTTGAGGCCAGCCTCGGCCAAGCGCAGGATCTCGGAGATATCGCGGCGGGCCGCCGGCGCATCGTGCCCCTGACCGGCGGCACGCTCAAAGGCCCCGAGATCACTGGGAAGCTGCTTCCGGGAACCGGAGCCGACTGGCAGATCGTGCTGCCCGACAGCACCGCGTTCGGCGACATCCGTCGGCAGGCGTCATCTACGAGACCTATCTCGTCGGCTGAGCCCGAGCCCTGCGGACGATCCCATGTCGAGCGGCACCGCCGCGGCTCCACGCACCACCACGGGTCCTACGCGCGACGACCCTGGGTCATCACAGCCCGAGCCTACGGACACCCGCCTCGTCGAAACCGAAGTAGTGGCCAACCTCGTGACGCACCGTCTGCATGACGTTCAATCGGAGCCGCTCGGGATCGTCCCCGAAGTCGCGCACGAGCGTGTCGCGGAAGATCAGGATCTCGTCCGGAAGGCCGCCGCCACCGAAGAAACCGCTACCACCCATCTTGAAGCCGACGTACATCCCGTACGCGCGGTGCTCGGCGCCGCGGTCGGACACGACGATCGCCACGTTCTCCAGCGCGCGTTGAAACTCGATCGGCAGATCGTCGAGCGCCAACCGAACGAGCTCCTCAAATTCCTGCTCGCAGTAGCGCCGGTGTTCGCTCATGGCTTCATGATCACGCCGAGCGTCGCTCACCGCTTGCGCTCACGGCGCGCAGCCTAGCTCCCCAAGCCACGGGACGATCGAGCAATCACGCCCCAGCGCCACCTGCCGCTGCATAGATTCTACGCGGCCGACGTTCTGGGGACCATGGGAAGCAGCACGTGGCTCGGCGTGTTGCTGCCCGTGTGGATCGTGGTCATGCCGTCGAAGACGCCGGCTGGTCGATCGTCGGGATCGGTGTGCAGGAACAAGCCCGACGCGCGGGAGACCGGCGGTGCGTCGGCGTTCGAATCCCCCGGGCGCGCGAAGTCGCAGCTGCTCGTCTCCGTCGTGGGGGTGATAGGGCCGGTAGGGGCTTGATTTGTCGGGGTCGAGCCCCGCTCCCGGCGTCTAGTCTGCGGCTAGCTGTTTCTCGGCTTCATCGAGCTCTCGCTTGAGCTGCGTGTGGTCGCCGTCGATTTCCCTCTCGACTGACTTCTCGGCGCGGGTGAGTGCCTTGTCGAGCTGCTCGGCTGCGCGTGACTCTCCGATCACGACCAGCGCCGCCTGGCCTGCGTCTAGCAGGTCCCCGAGCTCCTTGGCCTCGCTGCGTGACATGCCCTCGAGGAAGTGTCCCCCGAGGCCGCCGAGGGCGCCGCCAATCGCGGCCGCGCCCGCGAGTGTGGCCACGCCGACAGCATAGGGCGGGAACAGGACCCCGACGAGCGCCCCGACGAGGACGCCCCCCCACGCGCCATGCTGGGTGGGCTTCTCGTGCTTCTCCACATGCACGCCGCCCTTGGCGTCCTTGGCTACCACCGCGACGTCGTATGAGTCGAGGAGCCTGGTCTCATGGAGGTCGAGCAAGGCACCGTAGTCGGCCATGGCATCAGCCCGGTCGGCGTAGGTCGCTGCGTAGATGAAGAGCGATCTATCGCTCATTTGGAGTCTCCTGTTCTTCAGCCTGCCGCGCGTCGACACCCCATCGTCGAATCAGAGCATGTCAGAGCGACTCAACTGCCGCACCCGACCTTGGAGGTCGTACTCGACTCGCGGACCGTTGCGGGACGCCTAGTCAGCGGCCTCGAGGGCGGCGCCTGCCCTCCGACCGCGGCGCGCAAGGAAGTCGGCTTCCGCCCGCCCGAGCTGTGTCGCGGGCTGGTGCCCGTGCAGGTACTCCGCGGCGATAGCGCCCCAGTCCGCGCCTGCCCGGAGTTGCTGCAGAACGACCGCGACAATGGCGTGCATCCGCCGGATCAAGATCGATTCGGGTGGCAAGGTGAACTGGTTGACCTGCGTCCTCATCGCGCCCCGCTGCTCGCTGTCTGGACGCTCACCGCCCCGATCCCGACGGGCATCGTCGGGCGAGAAGCGTCGCTCGCCCGGCACGGCGTACCACTCGATCGCCATTCGCATCAGGTCAAGCGCAAAGTCGGCGTCGACCGCGTCGGCTCGACTGGCGGGCAGATATCCGCCCGCGAGCAGGGCCGCCTTGAGGGCCGCCGCGTCGTGGTCGCGGACGGCGAGGGCAATCGCCCGCTCGGCGGCCACGCGGGCGGCATCAACGTCGCGGATCAGGCCGAAGTCGAGGAAGCAGACCCGGCCGTCGGGACACAAAAGGTAGTTGCCGGGATGAGGGTCTCCGAGGGCGATCCGGTCGCGATAGAGCAGACCGAAATAGAACCTGAAGACAATCTCGCCGTAGCGATCACGCTGCGCCTCATCGGCCCGGCGCACGGCCTCGAAGCCTTCCCCCTCGACGTACTCGGACACCAGCACGCGCCGAGTCGAGAGCTGCGTGTGAACCCGGGGCACGAGCACGAACGGATGTCCCCGCGTCAGCCGCCCGATACGGCGCTGGTTCTGGGCCTCCAGCTCGTAGTCGAGCTCCTCCGAGATCCGCTCGCGCATCTCCGCGGTGAGCGCCTTCGCGTCCAGCCCTGGGGCGAGCCGTTTGACGAGCGGCAGCAGCAGCGTTGCGTTGCGCAGGTCTGTCTCGACCGCCTCCGCGACCCCGGGGTATTGGATCTTCACGGCGACGTCGTCGCCGTCGACAGTGGTGGCGCGATGGACCTGGCCGATGGAGGCGGCGGCAAACGCACGCTCGTCGAAGTCGCGGAACACGCGCCGGAGCGGCCCACCGAACTCCCTCCGCATGAGCTTCTCGAGGTCTGCGAACGGCACCGGCGGGACGTTGTCGCGGAGCGCGGCGAGGCGGCGTTGCAGCTCGTCCTGCTCGTCCTCGGGAAGGCCGTCGAACTCGACCATCGAGATCATCTGACCGACCTTCATCGCCGCGCCGCGCATCTGCCCAAGCTGGTCAACGAGCTGCTGGACGAGCGCCGCGGTCCGCTCGCTTTGTGCGGCTGCGGCCCGCTCGGGCGTGCGGACGCGGTTGGCGGTTCGCATCCCCGCCCACCGCAGGCCCTGACCCGTCACCAGCCCGCCGACCCGCGCCGTCCGCCCGAGCCGGCCCGTCGGCAGCTTTCCCGCCTCAGGCGGATCATCGGCGTGGGCACCCATCGACCGAGCCTAGCGAGAAGACGACGGGGTCTTCCCACTCGGGAAGTCGCAGGGCGTCGCGATCTCACCCAACACGCGGCTGGCTCGCCGCGGGCGTAGCCTTCACGGCATGGGCTCCCGTCCCTACACGGAGGACTACGGCACCGCGTGGAGCTACTGGCAGGCCCGACGGGCCTGGGTGCGCCGTCACGGCGGGTCGCTGCTCGGCACGTTCGCCCTCGCGATCGGCTTCGGGCTGCTCACCGGCTCCGCGCTCGTGCTCGTGATCCTCGTCGCAGCCGCGCTGCTCGGCACGGCGTACGCCAGGTCGAGGCCGTAGGCGCAGGGCGCATGGCCGACGAGCGGATCATCGAGGTCGCGGAACGGGTGGAGGCGCTTCCGGAGGCTGAGCGGCAAGCGGCGCTGAACAGTCTCTCAGGAGAGGACCGCGCCGAGGTGCTCGTGCAGCTGGCCGTCCACAGCGGCCTCGTCACTCGGTTCTTGGAGGAGGCGATCGCCCCGCTGCCGGCCGAGGCCGGCGGCATCGGCCCGGACGATCCGCAGTACGAGGCTGAGGCCCGGATGGCCGCGCAGCTAGCCGACACCTACAGCCAGGCGGTGTGGAGGCTGCTCCGTCAGGCGCGCGGCCAGGGGATGACGGAGAGCGAGATCGAGGCCGCGGCCGGCCGCCTGACCGACGAGGACCCGGAGCTGGCAGAGAGCTTCGCCGTCTACCTCCGGTTCTACGAGCCGGGCTAGCCCGCGGGGGCGGCGCCTGTTCGCCGACGTAGCGCACCTCGGACAGCCACGCCTCGTCCTCGCCGGCGTTCAGTTTGCTCAGTACCCCTTCTGCACCGGCGGACGCCGTGGACCTCCTGGTCTTGGACGAGGAGCAGGAGCAAGCCCCGCGGGATTTCAGTAAGAAGGGTCGCGACGATCGTTCGTCTGGAGTCCAGGCGGCCTCGGCTAACTAAAGGTGCCATCGGAGCGAGCCGAAAATCTCGTGTGCGGGCACATCGCTGGAGGAAGGCGCGGCGGGTCGCCGGGCCCGGGGCCGCCGCGGCGTCAGCCGAGCGCGCCGTGGTAGCCGTAGCACGGCAGCCGATCCTGGACCGAAATGGGAGCCTGCTCGGCTATGAGCTGCTGTTCCGGGAACCGAACAGCGAGACCGCGGGAGTCCTCGACGACCGAGAGGCGACCTCGACGGTTATTCTCGATGCTCTCTTCGACGTCGGCCTGTTCGATCTTGTCGGCGACAACGTTGCCTATGTGAATGTCTCGCGTGACTTTCTGCTGAGCGTGCGTCCGCCACCGCTACCTGCCCGGCGCGTCGTGCTCGAGCTGCTCGAGGATCAAATCGTTGACGACGCGCTGCTCGGCGTGCTGGAGGACCTCGTTGCGGAGGGGTTCACGATCGCGCTTGACGACTTCCGCCTCACCCCTGCGACAGAACGGCTGATCAGGTACGCGAGCATCGTCAAGATCGACGTGCTCGAGCACACCGATCGGACCCTTGAGCATCTCGTCTCGCACCTGAGAGCTAACTACGCCGGCCTGACCATGATCGCCGAGAAGGTCGAGACGCGCGCAGAGTGGGTGCGCTGCAGTGTGCTCGGCTTCGAGGCCTTCCAGGGCTACTTCTTCGCGCGGCCCTCACGGTTGCAGCGGTCGCGTCTGCCTACCCAGGGCCTCGCTTCGCTGAGCACGATGGTCGAGCTCAGCGCGACCGAGGACTTCGATGAGCTCAACCGCATCATCACGCGCGACGCCGGTCTGAGCATACGCCTGCTGCGATACGCCAACTCGGCATACGTCTCCCTGCCTCGGCGCGTCGGCTCCGTCCAAGAGGGGCTCGCCTGGCTCGGCGCGGTGACCGTACGTCGCTTTGCCATGATGGTCGCTCTCGCAAGCGTTCACGACGTCCCCAATGAGCTGCTCGTAACCGCGCTAGTGCGGGCCCGCATGTGCCAACTGCTTTCCGGTGCGGGAGACAGCACGGCTGGGGACTCGTACTTCACCGTCGGTCTGTTCTCCGTCGCAGACGCGCTCGCCGATGCGCCGATGCAGGTCGTGATCAAACAGCTGCCGTTCCGTTATGACATCGCCGACGCTCTGCTCTACGGCGGCGGCGGGCTCGGTGACGTTCTCGGCGGAGTCATCGCCTACCAGCGCGGCGACTTCGACGCCGCCGGCGAGCTGATCGCCTCTCACCCCGATGTCGAGCAGCTCTATCGCGAGGCGATCACCTGGACTGACCACAGCATCGCCGAGCTCGCGTAGGACGGCGACAGTCCGCTGGCGATGATCTCACCCGCCAGCCGGAGAGCCGCAACCCGCTGAAGCAGCGCCGAGCAGCGAGGAGTGTGAGCGCTTTGAGGAGCCGGCGACGCTGCTCGTCAACAAGCCCAAGCCCAAGCCATAGAGCGGGACGCGCTCGAAGGGGCTAGGCTCGGCTGACCCTAACGAGAGGACTTCCCAGCCATGGCATACCTGATGACGCACTTCTGGCCAGGCGCGACGGAGGAGCAGTACGCGACGACACTGGCGACGATGCACCCTGCGGGAGGCCTGCCCGAGGGGCAGAGCTCTCACGTCGGCGGCGTGGCGGATGGCGGCATCCTCATCTCTGCGGTGTGGGAGTCCAAGGAGCACGCCGACCGCTTCCTCCAGGAGAAGCTCATCCCGAGCATGCCGATAGAGGGCGGCTTTTCCGGCCAGCCCGAGCAGCGCACGGCCGACATCACGGTTCTCACCACCGCCTAGAGGCTTGCCGATTCGCTTGCTCGCGCGTGGAAACCGCGGGCAAGCTCGTCAACATGGCGAAGCCGAAGCCCTGAGCGGACGGACGGCCGACAGTCAGTAGTGCAGCCGCGACGGCGCAACCGTCTAACGTGAGGGTATGGGCCAACACCGGGGAAGGATCGACTTCAGCCTCATGGATGCCGGCGAGCGCCAGGCCCGTGACGTGCTTGACGCTCTGGCCACCGCTGCAGCCGCCCTGGGGGCCACTATCGAGAGCGCCGACATTCGGCCGTCCGCCGACGATCAGTTGCCGTCCGCCGACGATCAGTTGGCCTAAGGGTCGCCGGGTCGCTCTGGCCGGAGACGGGCTCCGGCTGACCCCGCCAGGGCGCGATCACCAAGACGGGCTCCACGTTCGCTCGCCGGCTGCTGATCGAGTCAGCCTGGCACTACGGGCGCGAGCCGCGGATCGGCGCGACCTTGGAAAACCGCCAACAGGGCCAGCCCGATGCAGATCGCCAACCGCGCACAACACAGGCTACACCGCGTCTATCACCGGATGCGAGGGCGCGGCAAGCCGCACAACGTCATCGTCGTCGCGTGCGCCCGCGAACTGGCGTGCTTTCTCTGGGCGGCAGCGACCGCCGACTGACGCCGGCCTCCCGACCACACCCCGAACGCCCGCCAAGCGGACGCGATCCAACACGCCCACTTGACACACACCGCGCCATATCAGTCGCGCGCGGCGACTACTCAGCGTGCCCGAACGCAGCGATCTCCTGCTTCTCGTGCTCCGTTAGCTCGCGCGGAGCTTCGCCGCGAGCCGACTTCTCACTCTGAACTCGATGGCGGATCTCGTCGACGATCTCGGGGTTCGCGAGCGTCGTCACATCGCCGACGTCAGCGAAGTTTGAGACCGCGGCTATCACGCGGCGCATGATCTTGCCCGAGCGGGTCTTCGGCATGTCCGTGACGATCCACACGTTCTTCGGACGTGCGATCGACCCGATCTCCTTCACGATCATGTGGGAAACCTTCTGCTCGATCTCCTCGCTGGGCTGGAACCCGGGCTTCAGCGCAACGTAGATCTCCACGATCTTGCCGCGCAACTCGTCCACCACCGGGACGGCGGCTGCCTCGGCGACCTCCTCGACCTCGATCGCAGCCGACTCGATCTCCTTGGTCCCGAGCCTGTGGCCGGCGACGTTGATCACATCGTCGACCCGGCCGAGGATCCGGAAGTAGCCATCACCCGCCTGCACCGCGCCGTCGCCGGCGAAGTACGGCCAGTCGTGCCAGTCCTTGCTGTCCTTGTCCCGGTTGTACTTCGCATAGTAGGTCTCCACGTACCGATCCGGCTGACCCCAGATCGTCTGGAAGGACCCCGGCCAGGGGTTGCGGATGCAGATGTTCCCAGCCTTGCCTGAGCCCTTCGGGACCTCTGCGCCGGTCTCGTCGTAGATCACGGGGTAGATACCAAGCACGCCCGGCCCGCAGCTGCCGGGCTTCATGGGCTGCAGCCCAGGCAGCGTGCTGCCCAGGAAGCCCCCGTTCTCGGTCTGCCACCAAGTGTCGGTGATCGCCGCCTCGCCCTTGCCAACGACGTCGTAATACCAGCGCCAGACGTCCGGCTCGATCGGCTCCCCGACCGTCGTCATAGTCTTGAAGTGATAGCTGTACTTGTCCGGCTCTCCTGGCCCGAGCTTGCGCAGCATCCGGATCGTCGTCGGCGCGGTGTGGAAGATCTCCACCCCCAGCTGCTCGGCGATCCGCCACGGCCGTCCAGCATCCGGGTAGGTCGGCACGCCCTCGTACATCACGCTCGTGGTGCCGAGCGACAGCGGCCCGTAGACGATGTACGAGTGCCCGGTGATCCAGCCGATGTCCGCAAAGCACCAGTAGGTGTCCTCAGGGTGGATGTCCTGGTAGTACTTCGAAGTGCCGGTGACGTATGAGAGATAGCCACCGGTGGAGTGCTCGCAGCCCTTCGGTCGGCCTGTCGTGCCGCTCGTGTACATCAAGAACAGCGGCGCCTCCGCCGGCATCGACACCGGCTCCGCCAGTTGGCCGCGACAGTTCTCGAGCAGCTCGTCGACGAAGAAGTCGCGACCCTCGACCATCGGGCTCTGCGAATGGTACTCACCCGGGTGCCGCCGCCACACCAGTACCTTCTCGACCTCGATGCCCTGCTCACGCGCTGCCGCGACCGCCTCGTCGGCCTTGGCCTTGTGGTCGAGCAGCTCGCCGTTGCGGGAGTAGGCGTCGATCGTCACCAGGACCTTGCTCTTCGAGTCGGCGATCCGGTGACCGCAGGCGGCGCCCGCGAATCCGCCGAACACCTCGCAGTGGATCACGCCCATGCGGGCACAGGCCAGCATCGATACCGGGAGGTCGGGCACCATCGGCAGATGGAGCGTCACCCGGTCGCCAGTCTGTACGCCCGCAAAATCACGCAACAGAACCGCGAACTCGTTGACACGTCGGTGGAGCTCCTCGTAGGTGATCTCCACCATCTCCTCATCCTCTGGCTCTGGCACCCAGATCAGCGCGTTCTCCTCGCCGCGGAGCTCCAGGTGCCGGTCGACGCAGTTCACACACGCGTTAAGGCGCCCGCCGACCCACCACTTCCAGAACGGCGGGTTGCTCGTGTCGAGGATCGTGTCCCACTTGCGGTCCCACTTGAGCATGTCCGCGTACTCGATGAAGCAGCCCGGGAAATGCTTCTCGCTGAAGTGCTCCAAGATCGCGGGGTCCGATGCGTTGGCCTGTGCGACGAACGAGGTAGGAGGAGGGTAATACTCCTCCTCCCGCCAGTGAACCGCGATCTGCGCCTCAGAAAGTGCGGCGTCGGCAGCCTCGGCGCTCGACGGTGCGTGATCCTCCACTCCCATTGCTCAACCTCCTAAGCGGAAAACGGGTCTCTAATCGCAGGCCCGCGACTCCACGCACGGCCCGCAAGCCCGCCAGGGCGATGCGGGCGACCCGGGTGCCGGGGATGCAGTCGGCTGCAATGATGCCGAACGTAACCCGGTCGCGCGGCGCGACCACCAGGCCCTATGCTCCGGCCCCGCCGTAGGCGGCGGGCCAGGGACGGACAGGCGCGGCCGTCTCGATCCGCACGCGCGCGTCGACCACGATCGCACCTTGCGGGCTGGCAATCACGGGGTTGAGGTCAAGCTCGGCGACCTCGTGGTGGGCGTCGACGAGCGCGCTAACGCGCAGCACCAGCTGCTCAAGCGAGGACAGGTCGGCTGGAGGCGACCCGCGATAGCCGGTGAGGAGCGGGAAGATCGCAAGCGAGCGGATCATCTCGCTGGCCTCGCTCGGGCTCAGCGGGGCGAGCCGCACCGCAACGTCGCGCATGATCTCCGTCTGCACGCCGCCCGCGCCGCAGGCGACGACGGGACCGAAGACCGCGTCGGCGACGACGCCGACCAGCATCTCGACGCCCTGCTGGATCATGCGCTGCACAACGAATCGCTCGCGCCGGCGCCCGGCTGCGGCGAGCGTCGCGTCCATCAGCGCGGCCGCACCGGTGACCTCGCGCTCACCGGCCAGGCCGGTCTCTACGGCGCCGGCCTCGGTCTTGTGCACCAGCTCGGGCACGACCGCCTTGAGCGCCACCTGCCCGCCAAGCTCGACGGCCGTTCGGCCGGCGGCGACCGGATCCTCGGCGAACCGCCACTCGGCGATCCGGATCCCGTAGCAGTCAAGCAGCGCAGCTACGCGCTCGAAGTCCAGCCAGCCCGGACCCGACCGCAGCGCATCGGCGATCACCGCGGCGGCCTCGTCCCCGCGGGCGCTCGCGAGCGCGAACGGCTCCTCGAGGGGCGTGCGCCGCCACGCGGCGTGCCGCGCCACGCGCGCGAGCGCGCGGGCGGCGTCCTCGGGGTACAGGTACGCCGGCACGCCGCCCGCCTGGACGATCGAGGCGTGGTCTCGAGCGGACATGAACACGGCCTGGACAGGGAGCTCGCGCGTGCGCTCCTGCAGCGCACGGCGGATCTCCTGCGCCACGTCCTTGGCCGTGGTCAGCAGCGGCCGCACGAAGATCACGATCAAAGCGTCAATGCCGTCCCATCCGGCGAGCACGGAGATCGAGCGGCGGTAGTGCTCGGCGGTCGCCGTTGCGATCATGTCGACCGGATTGCCGAGCGACGCCTCAGGCGCCAGGAACCCTCGCAGCTCCTCCTGCACGGAGGCCGGGAGCGCAGGCACCTCCAGGCCGGCCGCCTCGCAGGCGTCAGCGCACATGATGCCTGGCCCGCCCGCGTTGGTGAGGATGCCAACCCGCGGTCCGGGCGGCAGCGGCTGGCTGGCCAGCAGCGACGCGACGTCGAGCATGTCGGCGAGGGAGTCGGCACGAATCACGCCGGCCTGGTCGAAGAGCGCGTCCACGGTGACGTCAGACGCCGCGATCAGGGCGCCCGTGTGCGAGGAGGTCGCGCGCGCGCCGGCCCTGGAGCGGCCGCTCTTGACAACCACGATCGGCTTGCGCGCACCGACCCGCCGAGCGACCCGCGAGAACCGGCGCGGGTCGCTGAAGGACTCGATGTACAGCAGCTCCACCTCGGTCCGCTCGTCCTGCTCCCAGTGCTCGAGGAAGTCGTTGCCGGTGATGTCAGCGCGGTTGCCGATCGACGCGAACGACGACAGCCCCAGACCCCGGTCGCTCGCCAGGTCGATCAGCGCCAGCCCCAGCGCGCCGCTCTGCGTCAGGAAGCCGACGTTGCCGGTGGGCGGCCTGCCGGGCGCGAATGTGGCGTTCAGCGCGACCGCAGGGTCGGTGTTGAGGATGCCCAAGCAGTTGGGGCCGACCAGGCGCATCCCCGCCGCGCGGCAGACCTCGACCAGATCTCGCTGGCGGGCGAGCCCCTCGCCGCCGATCTCGGCGAAGCCGGCGGAGATCACGACCAGCGAGGCGACACCCTTCTCGGCGCATTCTCGCGCGACCCCGGCCACCGCTTCGCCGGGGACGGCCACGACGGCGAGGTCGACATCGCCCGGAATTTTCCCCACGTTGGGGTACGCGCGCACTGACTGGACCACCTCGGCACCGGGGTTCACCGGGTACACGACCCCTTGGAACCCTGCGTCGATCAGGTTGTGAAAGACCTCGCCGCCAACCGTCCCACGCTCGCGCGAGGCGCCAACCACGGCAACTGAGCGCGGCTCGAGGAACGCCTTTACCGCCGCGGCGGCGGCGATCTGCTCGCGGCGTTCGAAGCGCTCCCGCGCGTCCGCCGAGAACGAAGTCGGCAGCTCCACGTGGATCGAACCCGGGACCGAGGACGTCTCGACCGGGAAGCCGCTTTCACGGAACACCTCGATCATGCGATGGTTGTCGGGCAGAACCTCGGCCTCGAAAAGAGCGAAGGCATGCTCCTCGGCGGCCTCTGCAAGATGGGCGATCAGGATCGTCCCCAGGCCCCGGCCCTGCAGCTCGTCGGCGATCGCTAATGCGACTTCGGCCCTCGCGCCTTCAATACGGGCATAGGAGCCATGGGCAACGATGTGACCCTCCGGGCCGCGGACGGCGACCAGCCCAAAGCGGTCGACGTAGTCCACATCGACGGCCCAGTCCGAGAGCCCCTCTAGGTCGGCGCCGCCGGAGAAGAAGCGGAACGCGAGCGATTCGGAGCTCAGGCCGCGAAGGAACGCCAGGATCCCCTCCCTGTCCTCGGCCCGGATCGGGCGGACCCGGACGGTCGAGCCGTCGCGCAGCGTCACGTCGACTTCGCGGTGGGCTGGATAGGCGCTCATCATGAGGCGATCGTCTCCGGCATCATCGCTGAGCTCGGCATTGAGCGTGGCGCTCGCGCCACGACAGGGCGCATTGGGAGCGTGTCGTGTCGGGTCATCGATCGCCAGCAGAGCGTCGATATCGCGCCGGGCATAGGCGTCAAGGACCTGGGTTGCCAAGTCCCACGCTCTCCTGCGACGTCACCTACTCCTCCAGACCAACGGCTTTGATGGCTTCGGCGCGGTTGGCGTAGAAGTCGGCGCGGATTACCTTGCCGTCCTGAACCGTCCAGACGGCGGCAGCGGTCTGCTCGACCTCATGCGCGTTCTCCTCGTGGCGTGCGAAGTCGCGGACGAGCACGACCACCCTCTCTCCGAGATCGACTATCTCCTCCACCTCAGTCCTATACGTCCGCCACGGAGCCAGCCACTCCAGCCACAAGGCCCGCAGCCCAAGCAGGCCTTCGTAGACCGTCTCCTCGCCGATGGGCACGCCTCGGGCGACGCACTCGAAGTCCGGGGCAAGACTGGGAGCCAGCGTCGCGGAAACCGCCGCCCACAACAGGTCGTCACGGAACAGCTGAGCGAGATCCACGCCGGGCGCGGGCTGCAACGCGGACACGATCTCCACGTTCTCCTGCGACATCGCCTACCCCCTCAACTCGGCGAGCCGTTCAGCGGCGGCGCGGGCTTCGTCGATGTTACGCATGGCAGTGACACGCACGATCGTGCGAGCGTTCCACTCGACCGTGATCGCCCATTGCTCATGAATTGTGCCCGGGCTGCCGCGCAGGCGAGCATCCTGGCGTTCAACGGCGAACACGACACCGTTGCCCAGATCGCGGCCCTCCAACATGGCGTGCTCGTACTCCTCATAATCGGCGAGCCAACTTTCGGCGAAGCCCCGGATCGCCTCTCTGCCGCTGAGGGTCACCCCGAGGGGTCGCACTTCCCAGACCGAGTCGGTGGCGAACATGCTCATCGCCGTGTCGAGGTCGCCGCGAGCAGCGGCATCGCCCCACTGCTGCCAGAGTTCGACGAGGTCGGGGGTCGCGGACTCCTCGGGCATCGTGCATGGAGTATCCCGCTCGGCGACGGCCGACGCTCACGCCGGCGAGTGGCTACGCGTGACCTCAGCGGATTCGGTAGGCGCGGCTCCGGCCGCGGAGAGCCACTGAGCCGGGCCTCGCTCGCTCTGGCGATGCTGCCACGCGAGCTCGGGACTCGATCGCAAGTTGCAATGCTCCTAGGCTAGAGTCCCTTGGGGTAAGAGCCAGTACTGTTTCAGGTCGCTGACAGCGGCGATGCGCTCGTAATCACGGTCGTAGTGGATAAGCGGTACATCCGCGGCCTCCGCAGCCGCCGCGATTAGGAGGTCTACGGGCGGTACGCGGCGATGGTCTCTCGTCACGGCCAGCGCGAGTTGCAGCTCGCGCGCACGCCTCCACAGCACGGCGGGCATCGGAACCGACTCAAACGCGTCGAGTCGATCTGCCACCTCGCCAGCGCGGGCGGCGTTCGGCGCCAGCCGGATAAGCTCCAGAATGACGAGGTCGCACACGAGCACGCGACCTGCTGCTACGTGTGCATTGAACCAGGAAGCTAGACGAGGAAAGCGTCGATCTCGGGCCCACGTCCATACACCGGTATCGATCAGCGCGGGACGACCCAGCGGAGCCGGTTCGGCCTCATTCTTTCGGCTCAGCGTGCGACTCCCGTCGGTTGGCCAGGACCTCAGCAGGTGTGCCGTCCACGTGTCGCGTGACGTCGAAACCGGCCAGGAGACGCCGCCGCGCGACCTCGCGTAAGGCGGCGTTCACGGTGGCGCTCAGGCCCTTTGTTCCGAGCTCTGCTCGAGCTGCATCAAATGCATGCTGGTCGATGTCAACGGTGGTGCGCGCCACGCGCATCAGGCTAGCACATCAGCCACGATGCAGGCGCTCTCGCAAACGCGTTCTCAGCGTTGGCACGCAGGCATACGTGTCCGGCGAGCCGCTGCTCGACATGCAGCGCGTCTACCAGAGCCTGACCAGCGTGACGGTGCCCGACCACCAGGGCGACGCTCCCGTGAGCCAGTTCTCGCACTTCACGGACCTCGCCAACACGAAGGAGGGCGTGGTCGTCGCTCCAAACGCGGACACTCTCTACTCGATCGCGTGGCTGGCGCTCACGCCCGAGCCGATCGTCGTGCACGTGCCGTCGAGCCCGTGACGCTTCAACGTGGTGCGGTCTGCCTGCTGGCGTCGTGATGGTCGGCCAGCTCCGGCGATAACGCGCAGCGAGGAGGGGGCTTCGGATGAGCGAAACGAGCGCAGATAGGAGTTGCAGTCAACTTCAACCAGCTCGCGCCGCATGGTGTCGGTGCTCGCGTGGGCGCGATAGTGGGAGTGTTGGAAGGACAGGCCGCGGTCCTACGTGCGAGACGAATTCGGACGCTGCCGGTGACGGCGTGGTAAAGCTGCGACGCCGCCAGACGATCTTGAACCGGCTGGCGGCGCGCGCCCTCACACGTCAGCCGACGATGAAGCCGGTGCCCTTTACAGCCGAGAGCACCTGACTGGCCGTGAGTGGGGTGTCGAACGGCCCATTCGGAGCGATGTCTTCACCAGCCGGTTCGTTTAGAAGCCCGATCACGCTCGCGTGACGCGCCTCGATCGTGAGGATTGACAAGGCGGCCTTCACGTACTTGGGGTGCGTGATGTTCAGAGCCTGCCCGGAGTAGGCGTGCACGCCTGTGTTCTCGAGCACCTGAGCGGTCGCCATGAACATTGCGGCGTTTGTGTTCGTTCCTTTGAAGTCGAATGTAGGTTCCTTGGCGGCCTTTGAGCCAAGCGCGGTCTTGAGGAAAGCGACATGCGCGTTCTCGTCCCTGGTGACCACCTTCAGGAATGAGGAACCCTGAGAGGTGAGCGGCAGGTTCGCTGCGGTAGCGCCGTTGTAGAACGCAGCCTCGAGGTACTCGAGCGTGAGCGCATAGTTGAGAATGCCTATGTCGCCGTTGCCGAGCGACGCCGGAGGACGCCCACCGCCCGCGGCCAGAGCGGTGGGCGCAAGCGCTGACAGCACTGTGCCGCCGCTCACGACTGCGCCGCCGGCGATTGTTGCCTTCTTCAGAAAGCTCAGGCGCGTGTCACCGGATACCTCGTGGGCCGCTTCACGGATCGCGCCGTCGACGTCGATGTCGTCAAGATTGATCTGATAGCTCATTCGCTTCTCCTTATCGGTTGCCGAATTGCGGCCGCTGGGAGAGTCCCTGGTCAAGCCGTCAACATCTCAAACGCTCGTCGGCAAGATTTGGATCAATCAAACCGCTCCGTGGCAGGGTAGAACAGCGCCCTTTCCGAGCCTTGTTCCTTGCACACACCTGGCTTCTGCTCTCTGCAGCAAGCGAGCTCGTTGCCGCCCGGGCTCGCCAGTAGTGCGCAGGACGACAACCGAGCATGTCGGATCTTCGCGCGAGACCGCGCTGGCGCGCGTTCACGACCCAGGCCCTCCCGCTTTCTAGCGTGTTCACCAGTCCCAAACGAGCCGTTCAGGTCATGCCCGTTTGTCGCGGTGTGGGGGCGCCATTTCTCCCGTGTTCGCGATAGGAGTCGCCGACGCCGACTAGGCGCGGAGCTGGGCCTTCGATTGCTGGTCGCTGTACGTGTGACGCAGCTTGTGTGGCGTCAGCGATTTAGCGAGCCGGTGCTATTCGGGCGTGCGAACCCGGACGACCTCCGCCGGAACGCCAGCAACGGTCGCCCACGGCTCGACGTCCTTCACCACGACCGCGTTCGCGCCGATCTGGACATGGTCACCCACCTCGATCGGGCCAAAGACGAACGCGCCGGCCCCGATCGAGACGCCGTCTCCGATCGACGGAGCGCGACCGCCCGTCCCTCCGATCGTCACGCGATGGTACACGCGCAGGTCTTCGCCCAGCCGCGCGCTGTAGTGGACAACGACTCCTCGGCCGGCGTGCGGCAGCTCGAGCCCCGGCCCACACCCGCATTGGGGAGGCAGCTCAGCGTGGACTATCGTCTGCAGGTAGATCCTGTCCACCAGCCGCCACCATGGGCGCAGCGCTCGTGCCGGACTGCTCTCGCTTGCGTAAGCGAACTGTCCCACTCGGAACACCAGAAGGGTCAGACGCTGGACCCGCGAGCCGTTGCGTCGAAAGTCGGCCCGCAGGAATCTCCTCAGCTCTCCCGGCGTCTCCGGACGATCGGCCCCCACGCGGGCGAATGATACTTCGGTGTAGTCGCGCGAACTGCGTTGCGGACGCCGTGCGTGCGCTCAAACCCCGGGACGTTGAAGGGGAGAGCCACGAGTCAAATCAGGCTGCCCTCCCTCCGGCCGCCCGCTGCGCTGCCCCAAGAACGCTGCGCCGCGGGAGACCGGCCGGCGTCCCAGGACGGGGGACGCGGTTGCCGCGCCAAGGAGGGAAGCGCGACGGCCGGCGCTTCGGTGGCCCGCCAAAGCCATATCAGCCGCCGGCAACGCCGGCGGGAAGGTGAATGTCACGGACCCCGACTAGCGCAACGTGAAGACGCCACGCGGCTACATGCAGGGATATAACGCGCAGGCGGCGGTCAACGAGCGCCAGATCGTGCTCGCTGCGGAGATCCACAGCGACTCGCCGGACTTTGGGCACCTTGAGCCGATGCTCGGCTGCGACTTCCCGCTGCGGCGTCTTACGCGCGTTGCTGCGGGTTTGGTCGGATAGGGGGCGACGTGTGGGCACTTACCTTGACGGGATGAGGATGTTCGCGGCCACGCTCGCCGCCGTGCTGATGTTGTCGCTGTGTTCCAGCGTGGCGTTCGCCGGCTGGTCGGCGCCACAGTCGTTTGGGGTGTCGCGCTATGCCACGACCGCGGTGGCTGTCGATGCGCGCGGTGATGCGGCAGTGGCGTGGGCCACGCGTGGGAGCCCGTCAATCGGACCGCGTTTTCGCACTTCGGTGCATGTCACGGTGCGGAGCGCGAACGGGCGCCTATCGACTCGTACTGTGTGGTCGAGTAACGACGCCGAGCCCCTGGGCGTGTCGGTCGTGCTCACCGCCAGCGAGGTGACCGTGGCCTGGGGCTCCTTCAATCGTGCCGGGACGGGGACGGTCCGCGCGGCCTACGGCCCGTTGATCGGACGCTGGTGTCAGCCGCGTGCGATCGGGCGTATTTCGGTGCCCGCCTTCTATCCGCCGGTCCCCTGGGTTCCACACCTGGCGGTCGCGTCGGACGGAGAGGTGCTGCTTGCCTGGAGCCACTGGAACGGCAAATACGGACACGAACAAGAACGCCGTGGAGCCGCCGTGGCGTGGCGTGCACCGGGGCGCCGTTTTGGCGCGCCCCAGGTGTTGCCCGACGCGCCCGGCGGGGCGGTCCCGCAGTTCGACGCTCGAGGGACCGCGTACTTGTACGGCTACTGCAGCGGGCTTGTGCCGATCGCGCCGGCGCACACACATCGCTTTGGGCGCACAGTCGTGCTGATGCCGAGGCAGGCGTTGGCCTTCGACCTTTCGCTGACAGGTAGTGGCCGGGGCCTCGCCACTTGGATCGCCGGTGAATGCTCGTTCGATGCGGCGGCGGGAAACACGCCCGGTCCAGTGTTCGCCAGCGTCTTGAGCGCCGGCGCGTTCGGCAAGCCCCTGGAGCTCACGCCCGCCGACACCGCGGCCTTCTACAGCAACGCCGTTGCGACCCCCGGCGGCGGAACGGTGAACTGGGCCACCTACGGCCCACACGGCTCCGAAACATTCAGCCTGCAGATCGGCACCGACGGTCTCTCTGGCGCGACGCAGCAGATCACCGGTGGGCTCATCGCTCTGACTGCCGATGGCGGCGGCGACCAGGTGTTCGGGCCGGTGCCGGTGCCGAGCACCCCGATTGCGCTCGTCGCGAGTCCGGTGTTCGTCCGGCCCGCAGGCGGTGGCGCCGATCAGCCCGGCCCCGGTCGACCAGGGCAGGTCGCGGTCGCGGCGCCGGTCGGTCGTGCCGTCGTGTGGGCGTGGAACGCGAGCCCCACCGGCGCTGGATCGACCATGGTGCTGTCGGTCTGGCGCCCGTGACCCTTGCTCGGGACACTGGAATGACCCAGTACAGAGCTGCGTCTCGCGTCTAGCGAGCTTCCGAATCCGCCGGCGAAAGCAAGCGTGGTAGAGGACACTCGCGCCGGCTGCTGCTGATCGTCCGCAGCGATCGTCTGCTCGACTGTTGCCTGGGCGCTCGCTCCGGTTCGCAAAGCTGTAGCCAGAGGCGTAGGTGATGCTTCAGTCCACGACCCCCGACCTGATGGAGCTTCCACGACGGTCAGTCGGGAGGATCAATCGCGGCGATGTCGCCGCGCGCGGGCCCAGGCTCGGGCAGCTGCGGAGCGAGCGATAGTGATCTCCCAGTAGCCAACCGCGAGATTCGCTGCCCCAACAACCAGGAAGAAGGCTGCCCATCCGTAAGCGCCGTACGAGAGTATGAATGCGCCAATGCCGGCCGCGACGATGCCGCCGGCAATACGCATGACCCCAAAGCCGCGGAGGTGGCGGTACTCCCATGGGATGATCAGGCGTTGCAAGCCGGATCGCGGGGGAGATGCCCACCACTCGCGCAGACGTTTCGCGGCGGTGTTGTGGTTGGGTGCGTTCATCGGGGGCGTCCCGATCATGCTCGCTTCAGGAACCTCAAATAGAACGCCGCGAACACCAGGACAATCCCGACGTTTACCATCAGGCGCTCCCAGAACCGATGCCTGAAGAACAAGACGTCCACGCCGACCACGACGGTTACCAGCGCGA
>Ga0209040_10000010_pt1 | contig 143491 bp, 128 predicted proteins | sample BogFormECP12_OM3_FD_188240 | JGI IMG/M metagenome (GOLD analysis project Ga0209040, IMG submission 188240) | Bog forest soil microbial communities from Calvert Island, British Columbia, Canada - ECP12_OM3 (SPAdes) (version 2) | ecosystem: Environmental > Aquatic > Freshwater > Wetlands > Bog ... | reverse complement strand
CGCTCACACCCGAAGTAACGGCACTGCTGGCTTCTACTCTTTCGCTTTACTGTTCCTTTGTAGTTGGACCCGAGGCCTCGCCTGCGATGGGAAGGGCGGGAACGCCGCAGACAACAGTCGGATTGGCGTGAATCGCACTGACTTTGGCGAGGCGACGACGGTGCCGTTCCTCTCCACTGAACCTTGCGTCAAGAAAACTCTTCACGCAATCCCAGGCAACCGCAATACCTGTCGTTCGCCCCCCGAGACACAGGACGTTCATGTCGTCATCCTCCACGCCCTGGCGAGCTGAAAAATCATCGTGACAGACTGCCGCGCACACCCCTTCAATCTTATTGGCAGCAATGGACGCCCCGATGCCACTGCTACAGAGCAGGAGACCACGTTCGACGACTCCCGCGGACACGGCGCGGGCAAGCGGAATGGCAAAGTCTGGATAGTCGTCGTCGCTGTCGTACAACAAATTGCCGAAGTCGACAACCTGATGGCCTCCTGCGCAGAGCAAGATGTAGATCTTCTGTTTCATCTCGTATCCGCCATGATCGGCGGCTATCCCCACTTTCATCTGTTCACCTTCGACCCTGGTAGGTTGCCGCTACTGAGTTGATTTGAATTCTTGGGCGCGCCATGGACCTTCTGCAGGTTGCACTAAATGGGCCAAACCGGAAGCACAGCGTTCTCCGTGGATACCATAAGCTTTCGTCGTGTTAGTCCTTCCATCAATGCCCACATTGAGGCACTGCCCTAGGGCAGTGCCTGCCGAATGCAGGGCGACTCCTGGGAAATAGGCACAAATAAGGGCTTTAGGCCGACATCCTGATTGGTAATCCATCTGCTATTCCTCAAATGTCCAGGTGCGTAAATCGACTGGAAATGGGGAGAGCTACATGGGAGCCGGTGACTCAGTCATTGAATGTGCGCTGGTGGAGATTCAGCAGACGCACGAACCGAAGAAGGGAAGCAGATGGAGAGGGATCTTCAAGCAGGCAGGCAAGAGCGGTACCGCACCCAGACTACGGTCTCTCATTCAGCTCTCTCTCCGATCTTTCGCAGCTCTGCTGGGCCTTGGCCTACTGGGCTATCTGGTTTTCCGAAGCGGCCCGGGGACCGTTTGGAAACAACTGCAGACAGTCGGGTGGGGTTTCGCTCTCGTGATCCTTCTGGGAGGGCTCTCACAATTGGCCAAGACATGCGCCTGGAGGCAGGCGTTTACCTGCGATATCAGGGGCCTTTCCTGGTCCCGTAGCTTCGTCGCGCAATTGATCTCGGACGCGATCGGACAATTTGGTGTCGCTGGAAAAGTGGTTGGCGAGGGAATGCGGATCTCGCTGCTGGGTCGCGCAGTGCCCCTGTCGAATGCATTATCGGCCGGTGCGATTGACGGCGCTCTGCATACCTTCACCGCCGTGCTCGTCACGGTTTCAGGAATCTCAGCCACCTTACTGTTTGCCCCGATTTCTGGCACGTGGCGAGTCTACGCAGTGCTGCTCGTTGCTGTGCTCATATCAGCGGCGATCCTCGCGGCTGTGTCTGTTAGAAACCGGTGGCAGTTGGTGGGCCACGCAACCCGGGCGATTGGCCGATTGCCTCGCCTCCATACTTGGGTCAGCGGCAAACAGCCGATCATTGACTCGGCGGAAAACAACCTCCTCAGCTTTCGTGATGAAGCGCCGGCTGCATTCTGGGCAACGTTGATCTTCAATTTCCTATGGCACATGCTGGCAATCCTGGAGGTCTACATCATTCTGCGGTTTATGGGAGCAAGAGTCGCCCTAGGCGGCGCTTTCATCGTAGAAGCGCTGACCAAGGTCATCAACCTCGTGGGCGCGTTCAATCCTGGCAACTTCGGGACCTATGAAGGCGGAAATATGCTGATAGCCAAGATCTTTGGCGTGGCGGGCACCGCTGGATTGACGCTGGCACTGTGCCGGCGTGCGCGCACCGTCTTCTGGGCAGGGGTTGGAGCCATGTGCATGATCGTGATGAAGAAGGCCGAGGCGCCGAAGACAATAGCGGCGAAGCTTGATTCGGCAGCAGAGCCGTCCCACGGCGAATAAGGCTCGCGAATACTCTTTTGCATGGGAACAGACGATCTTCGAATCGCCCCGTGCGTGACCAGAAGAGGTCCGCGTGCCTATTGCCGGGCACGGTGTTGTCGTCCGGTACCAGGTTCATCGAAGCAAACGCCTTAGGAGTTCAGTCAATGATGAAGAATTGTGCATTACTCATGGTTACGTTCGCGATGCTCGCATTTGGCCCTCTGGGCCGTGCTCAAGATCAGGAGCCGACTATTGACTCCACCATCGCGGTAGTGAGGGCCAATATGCAGGCAGACAGGACTACCCTCATCACAACAGGAATGAATTTCAACGACAAAGATGGAGCGGCATTCTGGCCGATCTATAAGCAATACGAGCACGAACGATCCCGGCTGGATGATGATCGCGTTGCCGTCATCAAGGAGTACACCCAGAAATACCCAGCGCTGACCGACGCCGAGGCCAAAGCGATGGCCGAAAAAATGTTGGAGTGCGACTCTCGTCTGGCTGAGTTGAAGAAGAAGTACTACAAGAAGTTCTACAAAGTGCTTCCAGCTCTTACCGTGGCAAAGTTCTTCCAGTTGGAGCGTCGCGTCGACTTGATGATGGATATGCAAGTCGAGTCCTCACTTCCTCCTCTCACGCAGGCACAATACACCGTGCCGGGAAATAGCGTGGCAGAACCGCCTCAGCAATGAGGCACGCTGCCCTTCGACCGCAATTCTCATCCAGGGAGCACTCGATGTTCAGCATTATGAAGCGGCCCGTGATAGTCGGGGCAATGCTAATGTCAGCAGTCATGGCACTGGCGCAAACGCAGGTCCAGAGAGAAACGCTCTCGGTGCAAGGCTACCAAGGCCAGGCGACAGTCATTCGAAACCATGGACGTATGTTCGTGGATGTGCAGGACCTGGCGCGAATCACAAAAGGCTCGCTGAGCTTTGAAGAGGACCGAGCCATTCTGGCACTCACTCCGAGCGACGCTTCGGAGCCGGCCCGCGACACCGCCACGAAGTCGGGATTTTCACCCGCGTTCATGAGGGCCGCGATAGAGGCGATGGCCTCGACAAGAGAATGGGGCGGGATGCTGCAGGTGATCGTTCAAAATGGATATCCCGTGGGGAAGGCCATGGCAGGAAACACGATTCGCGCATACCAAGGTCGAGCTGCCGACAGCGTCGCATTAGCCTCAGCCGCTGCATCGACAGAGGATGACCACCGCGGGCTCGAATTGCTGAGGAATGAGTTCAACAATCTGCAGGCCTGGGCGGAGAGCTTTGTTGACGCTCGGAATTCGTTGAGAGCGGCCGACCTGTCGACTTCGGAAAACCCGCTCAAGGATGATGAGGACGCCCAGAAGATCATTCGTTGCGGTCAATTCCTGGCGCAGATGTTCGCCGGCGGTACTTTCCAGGACGATCCGGCGTGTCATTAGGCTCTTAACGCGTGAGAACCACACTTCCCCAATCCATTGCGGTCGCCGACTGTGCATCTGTCGCAGCTTCCGTCTCAGCAGGGGCGCCACAAAAACGCCTCACGTGGGTACACGCCGAGGGCTTCCACTGCCGCTGGGGGTTACCTGGATCGAGGAAGACCAGGCCTTCAATTTTGCGGTGTGTGCTGAACATGCCGAAAGTGTGAAGCTGTTTCTCTATTCCCCCACCGATTTGGTAAGGAAGGTACTCCGCAAGATTGGTTTAGAATCGTGAATACCGACCTGCCGAGTCCAGAAGACTTCTCAGGATGCGGTTTGCCGGTGCAGCAGTCGATCTATCAAGTAGCTCCACGATCCATTGTTGTCCTAATTCGTTCTAAATAAGGAGTCATACATGGCAAAAAAGCGCATTGGCATACTGACTGGCGGGGGCGACGTTCCGGGACTGAACTCAGTGATCAAGTCGGTGGTTTATCGCGGGGCCGAGATCGGATGCGAAGTTGTCGGCATCCGCCGCGGCTGGGAAGGATTGACCCACGTCGATCTGAGTGATCCGGCGAGCAAGACGCGGTACATCCTGCCTCTGAACCGCGATAACACGCGCACCATCGATCGAACGGGCGGGACATTCATCCACAGTTCGCGCACCAATCCCTCGAAGATGAAGAAGCTGCCTCCCGTTCTGCAGGGACAAAACTTCGAAGCTAAAGAGTCGACCAAGAAGGGCGTCACCAGCACCGTCTTCGATGTGACGCCGGCCGTGCTGAAGAACATCGAGACGTTGGGTCTCGAGTACCTGATCGCGATCGGTGGTGACGATACTCTCAGTTATGCTGCGGAACTCGATCGTAAAGGCATGAAGGTACTCGCAGTGCCGAAGACCATGGACAACGATGTGCGAAACACAGAATACTGCATCGGATTCTCGACGGCGATTACGCGTGCCATGGACGCCATCGACCGCCAGCGCACGACCGTGGGATCGCACGAGCGCATTGGGATCTTTCGCGTATTCGGCCGCGATGCCGGCTACACAGCACTTTACACCGCGTACGTAACCGCGGTGCGCTGCTGCATTCCTGAGTACAAAGTCGATCTCAAGCACTTAATTGAGTTGCTCATCGAAGATAAGCGCAACAACCCGAGCAACTACTCGCTGGTCATTCTCTCGGAGGGCGCAGAGTGGCAGGGGTACGCGGTAAAGGAATACGGCGAAGCCGATGCATTCGGACATCGCAAGAAGATGAGCGTGGCCGAAGACCTGAGTGATGAGATCAAGCGCGCCACAGGTGAAGAAACGGTGGTAAGCGACCTGACTTACGACCTGCGCTCCGGCAGCCCCGACTTCGTCGATCGCCTGGTGGCCTTTACCTTTGCAGGCATGGCCATGGATGCCCTCGTAGAAGGCAAATCTGGCCTGATGACTGCCATCAACGAGGGCCGCTACGCGATGGTGTCGATTCCTGATCCGAAGTTAGGCCCGCGCAAGGTAGACATCGCATCGATGTACAACACGGAGCGCTACCGCCCCAGGTACGATCACAAGCTCGGTCTGCCCATCTTCCTGACGCGGCCGTAGTCATCGGTGAGATTTTGTAGCTTGCGGCCTGCGCGGCCGTGAATGCTACATTAGGTCGCTACGGGGTGGCATACTCTTTGCTCTTCAACAGTCCCCCGGTGTGCCTGTTCGGCGCTCTTGCTGTGACGTGGCACGAGGTCGTAAATGAAAGCTGCGCTGGCGCTCATTACGATTAGCATTGTCAGTCTTCTGCTCGGGGCTGCCCCCGTGCTTGCGCTGGACCCCTCGCTGGAGGTTAGCCAGTACGCGCACACCACCTGGAGCGTCCGGGACGGGTTCTCGCTAGGCGCCATCTTCGCCATGGCGCAGACGCCCGATGGGTATCTGTGGCTAGGCTCGGAAAACGGTTTGTTTCGCTTCGATGGCGTTCGAAGTATCCCCTTGCAACCTCCTGCGGGTCAGCACCTCACGAGCGCTCCTTACAGTCTGCTCGTCACGCGCGACGGCACTCTCTGGATTGGAACGTTTTCTGGCCTCGTGAGCTGGAGTGGCGGAAAGCTGACCCGGTACCCGGAGGTTGGCGAACACTTCGTGACATCGCTGCTCGAAGATCGCGAGGGAACGGTGTGGGCCGGCATAATGGGCAGCACAACGGATACTCCCACAGGCCAGCTGTGCGCCATCCGAAGCGGCCGCGCGCAATGCTACCTGCAGGGCGGCGCGTTCGGCCATTTCGTGTGGAGTTTGGGGGAGGACAGCTCAGGCACTCTCTGGGCCGGTGCAGAATCTGGTCTCTGGCGGTGGAAGCCCGGTCCTCCAAAGCGCTACGCGACACCAGGAGCGCGAGTTGGTGACATGGCAGTCTCCGACGACGGCCAGCTAATATTTGGCATCAGTGGCGCGGGACTGAAGCGGCTCGTGGCAGACAAACTCCAACCATATCCTGTTCAAAGCGCGATCAATCCGAATGCGCCGCTCCCGGACCGCGAGGTCGATTCGAATAAACTGCTCCGGGATCGCGATGGAGGCGTCTGGATCGGAACCCATGAGCGGGGGCTTATCCATGTGCATCACGGCCGGACAGACGTATTCAAGAAATCAGATGGCCTCTCAGGAGACATTATCTGCAGCCTTTTCGAGGATCGTGAAGGCAATATCTGGGTCTCCACCTCTGGGGGACTCGACCGGTTTCGACAGCTCCCCGTGACAACTGTTTCTGCAAAACAAGGTCTGTCCAGTGACCGTACTACGTCTGTGCTCGCAGCCACAGATGGGAGCATCTGGGTGGCCGCTCACGACGGGTTGACTAGGTGGAAAAATGGATTAACCACAATTTTCCGCAAACCAAATGGACTGCCAGATGACTCGATACAGTCTCTATTCCAGGATGATCGTGGCCGAATCTGGGTGTTCACGAACCACGGGCTGGCTTATTTCATGGACGGCAAGTTTGTTGCCGTAAATGGGGTACCCAGCCAAGAAGTGTATTCCATCGCGGGGGACAAGGCGGGCAACCTCTGGCTTTCCGGGAACAAGGGTCTCTCGCACATGCGGGATGGGCGTTTGGTCGAAAATTTCCCCTGGTCGGTCATGGGACGTCACCAACAAGCCAAGGTTGTGGTCCCAGACGAAGGCGGAGTGTGGCTCGCATTCTGGGTCGACGGGGGCGTTTTGTATTTCAAGGATGGTCAGGTTCGCGCGTCGTACACGGCTGCGGATGGGCTGGGTAAGGGCCCGGTCGCCGGTCTGCGACTCGATGGCGACGGGGCGTTATGGGCGGCAACGCAAGAGGGCGGCCTTAGCCGGATCAAAGACGGCCACGTCGCTACGCTCACCACGAAGAATGGTTTGCCCTGCGACGCAATTCACTGGTCCATGGAGGATGACGATCGTTCGCTATGGTTGTACACGGCCTGCGGCCTGGTGCGCATCACGCGAAGCGAACTCGATACCTGGATCGCCGAGCCGATGCATCGAATTGAAACGACGATTTGGAATGCGGCCGACGGCCTCGGACTCCACTCGGTTTCGCCTGCCTACTTCGGTCCGCCGGTCACGAAGTCCACCGATGGCAAACTGTGGATCATGCCGGGAGAAGCGATTCAAGTCGTCGATCCCCATCATCTTTCTGCCAACAAACTCCCGCCACCGGTGCACATCGAGCAAATTGTCGCGGACAACCAGCTTCAATGGCAGAACTTGCCTGGAAGGGCAGCTTCGAATTTGCGTCTGCCAGCGCGGACACACGATGTGGAGATCGATTACACCGCTCTCAGTCTGGTCTCGCCGGAGAAGATGCAGTTCCGCGTCAAACTGGAGGGCCAGGACAGCGACTGGAGAGTGCCGGTCAACCCGCGCCACTCGCACTACACGAACCTTCCTCCGCGCTCCTACCGGTTTCGCGTGATCGCGAGCAATAACAGCGGGGTGTGGAACGAGCTGGGCGATACGCTTGAGTTCTCGGTGGCTCCGGCGTACTACCAGACGGGTTGGTTTCGTGCTTTGTGTATAGCCGGTTTTATGGCATTGCTGTGGGCGGCGTATCAGTTGCGCGTCCGGCAGCTTCATCGGGAATTCAACACGGCTATCGAAGCACGGGTGAGTGAACGAACGCGTATCGCGCGCGAACTCCACGATACTTTGCTCCAAAGTCTGCAGGCGCTGTTGTTTCAGTACCAGGCGGCGCGTAATCTTTTTGCCAGCGGCTCGGAACGCGCGATGCAGGTCCTCGATGCCACGCTTGACCGGACCGAGCAGGCCATCGCCGAGAGCCGTGACGCTATTCAGGACATCCGTTCCGACATGGTTGCCCAGAGTGCTTTGCCGGAGTTGTTGACAAGAGCGGGAAGTGAGCTGGCAGAATCGCAGGCGGACCAGGATGTGCCTAGATTCGGAGTAACCGTGGAGGGCGAGCGGAAGACAGTATCGCCAATCATTCTGGAAGAGACGTATCGAATTGCACTGGAACTGTTGCGAAACGCCTTCCGGCATGCCAGTGCTCGTCGCATTGAAGCCGAGATTCGATATGATGATGCCATGCTTCGGGTGCGTATTCGTGATGACGGGAAAGGCGTGGACCTCAAGATCTTACAGGGAGGCAGCAGCGGACATTGGGGGCTCCGCGGCGTCCGAGAGCGCGCCGAGCGCATCGGAGCACGGTTGGATGTCTGGAGCGAAGCTGGAGCTGGCACAGAATTTCAGTTAACCGTTCCTGCCCGCATCGCTTACGTCGGGTCTGGTGATAGCCTTCCATTCAGACTGCTTCGCAGAGTAAGGGGTTATGGTCACCGGAACTAAAACCATTCGAATTCTGATGGCGGACGATCATGGTCTCCTGCGCCAGGGTATTGCCGCACTACTTAGTGCCGAACACGACATGACGTTGGTTGCAGAGGCATCCACGGGCGAGGAAGCAGTCGAAAAATTCCGGACACACCATCCGGATGTCACGCTCATGGATCTGCAGATGCCAGGGTTGAGCGGCATCGACGCAATCAGTCGCATTCGCAGCGAATTTCCTGACGCCCGAATCATCGTGCTGACGACCTATGCAACCGACTCCCAGGTAATTGGTGCGCTAAAGGCGGGTGCTCGGGCCTACTTGCTGAAAGCGCACGTGCATCGGGAACTACCGGAAATCATCCGCGCTATTTATGCCGGACAAAGGCGAATCCCGCCGGAAATTGCTGCCGAGGTGGCCGAACATCTGACGGATGAGCGCTTGACCCCACGCGAGGTCGATGTTCTGCGCCTGATCGCTGCTGGCAATGCCAACAAACAGATTGCCGATCAACTATCCATTGGGGAAGCGAGCGTCAAGAGCCACGTTGCGAGCATACTCTCCAAGCTTGGCGCCAACGACCGGGCGCATGCCGTAAGCATCGGCCTGAAGCGCGGAATTATCGAGCTATAGATCCCCCGAATGGGGGAGAGCCCCCCTCTTCCTTTAGCCGTAGCGCCCTCGTCGCGAATTATCCTACCCTTAATTGTGCAAAGGTTATTCTCGACTTTCGCAGACGGGTGGCCCGGTGCCGGCCTGCTCCTGCAACGGCTGCTCATTGGCACCATTCTCCTGCGCGGGACATTCCAGCAAGTGGGGACGGGCCCTCATTGGGCATCGTTCGCAGTGCAATTGATCGCATCGCTTCTTCTTATCGTAGGTCTGGGCACACCATACATCGGACTTCTAGTCGCAACCACGCAGTTATGGGCCGTATTCTCCGGGTCGGCCGATCCCTGGACCGCCATCGTACTTTGCGGCTTAGGCGCCAGCTTGGCAATGATTGGACCGGGTGCCTGGTCGATGGATGCTTGGTTCTTCGGGCGAAAGCACGTTGAGATTGTCCGGAAATAGACGCGGTTCACTCCTCACTCCTAACGTGCTAGTCCATGCTCCTGGTTTGAGTGTCCCGTGGCAGTGTTCGGCTCGTGGGTGGTGGTCGATTAATGTCCGGCACCACGGCAGGAAATACACCGCACTTGACGAAGTAAACAAGCCCCGATCTTCCAGAAGGATGAACCATCTCTCCCTCCGAGAGTACCAACCGGAGCCCTCCTATATACCCAGACCATGATCCGCCGATCTACCGTTGTGGTCGGAGGCAGCCCCATTGCACACTCAGCGCAGACTTCGATCATGAAAGACAGTCGTGATCGAAGCGTGAACTTCGGGAGGAAGTTATGACGTTCATTCCCACCCAAAACGGCTTTATGCGTCTGGAAGATTCTGAAAAGCTGTTACGCGCCATTTTCCCAAACTACCCCAGCCTGGAGCCGTGCCATGCCGCACCAGATCTGGAAGCGATTGTCCAGCGCAGGCTGGATCGGAGCAATTAGCCATGTTTCGCATCACTGCCGAAACCTGCCATGCGTTCACACTCGCAGAAATCCTCATTCTGGTGGCTATGAACGTCGAAAACAACCGCCTCGCATCTCAAGGCCGCGACGGTAGTAAGTCTGCGGCGACGCTGAGAGAAAAACTTTCGGCTACTTAATTTCTTCGCATAAACGCTCGCAATGCACTGCTAGTGCAAGAGTATTTAGGAGGAGACTATGGGCGCAACCGTTCCTTTGATAAATCCTGAAAGCCTCGCAGGCACAAGTTTTCCCGGCGTGAGCGGGATCGAGGCGGACCGGTTCTATCTCGAACCAGAAATCAGCTCTGAGCACGGCTTCGAAGACATCGTCGGGAAAAGTCCAGCCGTCCGGAAGGTTCTGGAACAAGCCGCGATCGTTGCGCCGACCGATTCGACTGTCTTGCTCCATGGCGAGACTGGAACTGGTAAAGAGTTGATCGCGCGCGCGATTCACAATCTCAGTTCCCGCCGCGAGCGCACGTTCGTGCGCATGAACTGCGCGGCGATTCCCTCGGGCCTGCTGGAAAGCGAACTGTTCGGGCATGAGAAGGGAGCCTTCACCGGAGCCCTGATGCAAAGAAAAGGTAGATTCGAATTGGCGGATGGGGGCTCGCTGTTCCTGGATGAGATCGGTGATATCAGTCTGGAACTACAGCCGAAGTTATTGCGGGCTGTGCAGGAGCAGGAGTTCGAACGTCTGGGAAGCGCCAGGACGATCCACGTCGAGGTGCGGATGATCGCCGCGACCCACCGCGATCTTCCGGCCATGATTGAGGAAGGAAAATTCCGCGAGGATCTGTTTTATCGCCTCAACGTATTTCCGATAGAGATCCCGCCGCTTCGCGAACGGCGCGAAGACATTCCGCTGCTGGTGAACTATTTTGTTTCAAAGCTGTCACAACGGATGCGAAAACATATCACATCTGTATCAAGGCAGACCATGGAAATTCTAACGAACCACTCATGGAGGGGGAATGTTCGGGAGCTGGCGAACTTTATCGAACGCGCGGTCATTCTCACACGTGGTGAGGAGCTAGAAGTGCCGGTCAACGAGCTGTGTACTTCACCCGAGACCATGGTTGCCTTTGAAAAGCCCTCTACACTTCGACAAGCGGAATCCTCTGTAATCATCAACGCTCTGAGAGCCTCCGCAGGACGAATAGCAGGCAAGGGGGGAGCCGCCGAACGTCTGGGATTGAAGCGTACGACGCTACAAAACAAGATTCGTCGCTTGGGAATCGCAAAGGCGGCCTACGGCTATTAGGTGCTTTCATGTCTCCGCAGGGCACTCTGTGGCCCGAGAACAGGCTCTGGCATTTCTCAATCAGGAGGGGCAATGCCGCGCAGTAGTGTGTGTTCGGGTTCACTCAGCGCATGTCCGGGAATTGTGCAGGCAAAGGGAAGTGCAAAACAGACCGTCTCAACGGCGCGTATGATAGTCCCCCTTACAGATTCCGAGGCGTCTCATTTTGTTTTGTAGGGTGGTACGTTTAAGGCCCAGGCGTTCGGCCGCTCCGCCGTGACCCGCGATTTGCCCGGACGCTGCCTTCAGTGCCTCGAGGATGACTCTCCGCTCGGCTTCATGGAAGGTAGAGGCCCGACTAGAAACGTCGTGAAAATGAGAGACTTGAAGCTCAGCGATTGGCACTTCCAGTTCTTCGCCGTGCGAAAGTATGACTGCGCGCTCGATGAAGTTGGCCAATTCCCTGACGTTGCCTTTCCAGGGAGCGTTCGTCAGGACCTCCATCGCTTGCTTGGGGATGGACCTGATCTCTTTCCGCATTCTCTTGGATAGCTTCGACACAAAATAATTGACCAGCAGTGGAATATCTTCAGGCCGCGCCCGCAGTGGTGGGATCTCAATGGGGAAGACGCTGAGTCGATAAAAGAGATCTTCGCGAAAACTGCCCTGTCGAATCATCTCAGGGAGGTCCCGATGGGACGCGGCGATCAGTCGCACGTCAACCTGCATCGTACGAGTGCTGCCCAGCCTTTCGAATTCCCGCTCCTGTATAGCGCGCAGCAATTTTGGCTGCAAGTCGAGATTAATGTCGCCAATCTCGTCCAGAAACAGCGAGCCTCCGTCGGCCAACTCGAATCGACCCTTTCTTTGCGTCAGAGCTCCCGTGAAGGCTCCCTTTTCGTGTCCGAAAAGTTCGCTCTCCAGCAAGCCCGACGGAATGGCCGCGCAGTTTAGTCTCACAAACGTACGCTGGCGCCGGGAACTGAGATTGTGAATGGCACGTGCAATGAGTTCCTTGCCGGTTCCAGTTTCCCCGTGAAGCAACACTGTTGAATCCGTGGGCGCAACGATGCTCACTTGCTCGAGTACTTTCTTAAAGGCCGAACTTCTGCCTACAATATCCTCGAAGTTGTATTCGGAGCTGATTTCCGATTCCAGATAGACGCGTTGGTCTTCCAGATGATCTCGCGATGCGCTGAGCCGCCCGTAGGCCAGTGCATTGTCGATCGCCAGAGATATCTGACTACTGACCTGAGAGAGCAAATCCAGATCTGCCTGGGTGAAGCTGTTCTCTTTCCGGCTCCCGAGCACCATAGCCCCGATCGGGCCACTTGCGCCAACCAGTGGCAGTGCGGTAACTGAAGCGATGGACTCCGCTCGGAGCATCTGTGCGATCACCGGTGGCATCTTGTCGGCCGGTGTCAGCAGCCTCGGCTGGCGGCCTCGCAACCGCTCCAGGTCTTCCTGCGCGACGGACACCGGGATATCGCTCATGAAGCCGCGGTTGGCAGGAAAATCCAGGACTACAACGTTCAGACGATCAGAACGGCCATCGAATAGCATGAAGCTGGTGAAATCATTTGCGAAGTGCTTGCGAATGGATGCCGATGCGGCCCGGAAGAGATCGTTGATATCGAGAATCGTTACAACGTGGTTGTTGATCTCCAACAGAAGACGAAGACGATCGCGCTCGCGTGTCAGATCACGCTGATATGCTTCCACCGTACTTATGGCAAGGGCGTTCTCCAGGGCAACCGCAACATGTCCGGCAATAGAACGCATGAGTTCGACATCGGCGGGACTAAACTCAAGTCTTTCTTGCCTGACGAAAACCAAAGCCCCGAGTTTTGACCGCGGGGTTGAAATTGGAAATATGTATGCGCTCTCCGCTTGATCAACCCGGGAGGCGAGTTCGGGATAGACTGCAAGTTCCTGCTTTACGTCGGGAACGAATACCGGGACCTGGTCTTTAAGCGCGCGTCCGAGCCCCGTGCCCGCGTACATGATTTCTGTACCGACCTCAATCGCCGCATCGTCGTGACTGCGCTCGAAGGCACGCAGTGCCAGGCGTTCGCCAGAACGATCAAACAAGAGCAGCGCGATGTCGTCGAATGAAACTACGTTGGACAACAGGTTAGCGAGGCTGTGGAGGACTGCATCGACCGTGGGCTGCGCTCCGACGGTGCCAGAAACCTTTAGGAGCGCGCGGTATCTTGTTAGGTCACCATTGATGGCAACATCATCTTGGTCGGTCGTCAATTGGTCGATCGTCAATTGGTCGGTCGTCAATTTCGCACTCATGCAATCGTTGTGTTTGATAGTTCTCTAACCGGGCGCCCGAATCTGATCGCCAGTTTGTAGAGTCTCTCGGCTACTTCGGACGTACTCGCATAGCTAAAGTGCTCCTGCGCTTGTTCGAGAAGGACGTTGTACAACAACCGAGTTTCGTCGTCGTTGAGTTCGACAATCATGAGATCCTCGCCATGAACCAGCTGGGCCAGTGCAATCGCGCTTCCAAACCAAGAAGAACTAAACTATGATCGTCTACTTTGCTCCGGTGCCCGTGTTTACGGGCATCGACTGCCGATGTACTTGAGTGAAACCAGGACATTATTCTCCACTTGGTCACGCCCTCAAACGGCCTCAACTGGATGGGTGTGCTTAATTGAGGACCTCTTTCCGCTACTCCCATGCTGCCGCTTGCGTCGCTCGGCTATCCGCTGCATGGGCGATAGACGGAGCCGGTCGCATACCGCAAATGCGTAGACACTGCCAGCGACAAACACTGCGCCAACGCTAGCCAACCACTTCAGCAACTGTTCGCCCACTGAATCGACATAGCTCACCTCGGTGAGGTCGACGATCAGCCCCTTGGGCAGAACGTCCTTTGTGACTAGGCACCTGGCCTGCTCTGCCCAATCAGCGACGAGTCTGCCTTCCAGCTTCAGGGTCGGACCACTCGCTAACCACTGGATTTCTGCACGAAACATTGGATTGATTCTCGAAACGCTTTGTCCTGCTCTCCCATACGCGTTGGAGCGCACGTTTCGTGCCAATGCTGCTGGTGCTATGTGATTGATGTAATTGCCTGGTGGTGAAGACTGGTTCGTCCGAATTGCCGCAATGCGGTCATTGTCCGGATACGGGCAGAGGGCCTCCGGTCGAGTCCATGCCTTGATTCACATTTCCCAAGGCTGGCGTTAGAAATGTGATGGTATTTGCACCCCATGTCTAAGAACCGCCGCCGGCTGCCCCCCCCTCGATCCCGCAATTACTGTCCACTGCACATGGGATAGTTCCACAGAAAAGCACAACTCTAGTTCCTCATTCCGCCCGCCGGCTGTCATGACCGTTCGAGGGCAGTGCCGCAATGTGGGCACCAATCTCCAGCCGCTGCTCGTTCATACTCCCGGCAATTCAGTGATTTGCCGTTGCGACGCATTTGGCGAGCTAAATGCCTGAATACGGGCGATGCATCGATGGCTGAACTGCTTCGAGCGGCAATTCGGGCAGAGCTACCGCGGCATCAGAGAGTCAAGTAGGAACGAAGGAGCCGATATGTACGCCACAAAAACAGTCAATGGCGTCCCCGCGATCCAGCGCGATGGACAAAGTGTGCTGAGTGTCTGCGACCAAGATTGGGAGTTTGCAAACTGGCTATGCGCGCTGCTCAACGAACTAGGCAGCAAGTCCGAATTGTTGCTGAACGAGCAGGACTGGGAGTGGCTCAAGGCGATCGATAGCCCCTTCAGAAGGACGGTACAGCATGCCTGATATCAAGACAGCCCCCAAGATTTCAATCGTTGTTCCTTTTCACAACGAGGAACCTAATGTCATCGAACTGTATAGCCGCCTGCAAGGCGTCATGGAGGAGCTTGGTCGCAGTTACCAGTTCGTCTTTGTCGATGATGGCAGCAGGGATCTGACTTACAAGTTGCTGAAGGAACTCGCCGAAATCGACCCTCATGTAGTCGCGGTTCGGCTGCGTCGAAACTTCGGCCAGACCGCAGCGCTGGCTGCCGGGTTCGCCCACAGCACTGGCGAATATGTGATCGCTATGGATGGCGATCTTCAGCATGATCCCGCAGAGATCCCGGTCTTTCTGGCAAAGATCGAAGAGGGCTACGACATCGTGAGTGGGTGGCGCAGCCACCGCATCGACAATCTGTTGCTCCGGAAGATCCCTTCCCGCTGTGCCAATTGGCTGATGGCCAAGCTCAGCGGGGTCAACATCCACGACTTTGGGACAACCTTCAAGGCCTACCGGGGCGACCTGCTGCGGCAACTGCCGCTCTATGGCGAAATGCACCGTTTCATTCCGGCTATAGCTTCGGCTTACGGAGCCTCGATCTGTGAAATACCCATTCAAAACAACCATCGGAAGCACGGCGAATCGCACTACAACATTTCCCGTACGTTCCGGGTGTTTTTCGATCTCATGACAATTCGATTTCTTCTGCGCTACATGTCGCGCCCGCTTCACTTCTTCGGCCGGCTGGGCGTCATGAACATGGGTGTCGGATCGGCGATTGCACTCTGGCTGCTGGTATGGAAGGTCCTTACACGGACCGACGTCCTGCAGCAACACGGGTTGCTGCTGGTCCTTGCGGCCGTGCTGATCCTGGTGGGGCTCCAACTGGTGGCGCTCGGACTTCTCGGGGAGTTGGAAGTGTGGCAGTACTTCAATCCATCTGCGCGGAGACCTTACGCCGTGTCTGAGGTGCGTGATCTGCACGCCAATCTGAAGGTTCACCTTGCGTCCGAGGTGGGCGCCGCAAACCGGAGCACCTGTGCTGAGTGAGGTTCAAAATCGTCGCGCTGGCCGGTATCGGGAGGCCGTGATGGTACTCCTGTTGACTGTCCTGGCATTTTCAGTTCGCCTCTACCGGGTCGACTTTAACAGTCTGTCCGAGGATGAGGTGGCCAAATATGCGGCCATTCAAGAGTATCGACACGGACACTTTGTCGGCGTCAACAGCGAGCATCCGATGCTGCCGAAGATGCTGGCTTGGGCCAGCCTGACAACCGGTGAACGATGGGGCGGAGTGGCCGCGAGGCATGGCTGGCCCTCGCTAAACCCTGAGGGCTGGCTTCGTCTGCCCAATGTGCTATTCGGTGCAGCGACGACGGCCATCCTATTTTTGTTTTGCCGACGAATGATGGGTGTTGCCGGGTCTTTTGCGGCGAGTTTTTTCTGGGCAGTTGCGCCCTTGCCTGTGGCGTTGAATCGGCTTACGAAGGAGGAAACGCCGCTCACGTTCTTCACCCTATTGGCTTGTTACTTCTACTGTCGCGCCCAACAGGCAGATTCGGGCCCGACTGCACGGCGATGGTACGACCTGAGTGCAATCGGGTTTGGCCTGGCTCTTGCCTCGCAGTACATTCTTCACCTTCTCGGTCTGAACGCGCTTGCCTGGGTTATTGCCGGAAAAATGGGGCTGAACCGCAAGACGTCTCAATTCAGCTACAGACGTTTTTTCCTCGTGATGTTCCTTGCCTTTGTTGTGGTGAACCCGGTCATTCTCTCTCCGGCCAACTTCAATGCCATCTTGCATTGGCTCCATCATGACGGGGTCACGCACAGTGGCTACGATTTCGACGGCAGGCTGTATATGAACTTCCCCTCGCGCCTGCTGGCGGGAGTGCCGTGGTTCTACTATCTCTGGCTGGTGCTGGTAAAGACACCGATTCCAATCCTGGTGGCCCTTATGGTCGGCAGCATCTTGCTTTTGCGAGATCGCCGGACACTCGCGTCGTGTTTTTTTCTATCGCTCGGGGTGGTTCAACTAGCCGGGTTGTCTGTCAGTGGAGCCAAGTGGATCCGATATTCACTTCCGCTCCTGCCCTTCCTGTACCTGGCAGGCGGATACGCGGTTCAACAAACCCTGAAGGCCGCAAAAGGAAAAGTCCTGGGCCCGGCCCTTGTGGGTCCTGCCGCCGTCATTTTGCTGGGATGGCCGCTCCTGGAATTGCAGTCTTGGGCGCCCTACTATTCGTTCTACCTGAACTCAATTGGCGGAGAGAAACAGAACATCACACGCTACTTTGCAATGGATGAAGTGTCCGAGTTTGACACGCGCGAGGTAGCGCAAGAGGTGTGTCCGTTCGCGCCCGCTGCGGCGACGGTAGCAACCGCAAGACCGGCGAGCATGGCCTATTACCTGCAGGCCTGCGGGCGCGCGGACCTTCACATTGTGCCGCTTTACGACACGCATTATGCGCCGCGAGACGGAGATCTGATCGTGCTCGAGCCTTCGCGCCGTTTCTTTGAGACGCAGAGATTCTTCGATGTTTTGGGAAACTCTGGGATGCCCCACAGTGAAATCCGCGTCGGACCGGTTTTGGCGAGCACGATTTATCTCTTCGACTCCTCAGTGCCAGGACCAAAAAGCGGTAAAGAAGAGTTGACGATAACTCAGTTGCGGGGCGCGCCACCTCGGTTCGACAACGATGCTCAAGAACGCGCATCGACAAACACGAGCAGGTTTGGATTCTTAGATCTCACCAGGAGACTCATACAATGACTCCGCTTTACCACGCGAGGAAATCCGAAGTGCGCTGGCTTGTGAGCGCAATCACTTTTTTGATCATCGGCTTCCCGGCCGTCGCACAGCAGGCAAATGTATCTGCACCTCTGAGCGCTGATGAGGTGATGGGACGCGTTGCGCAGATGAGCGAAGTGCGTGCCAAAGCACTGGAAAGCTACTCCAGTGTTCGCACGTATCACCTGGAGTGCCACTGTGTGTCACATAAGAAGGCCGACATGGTGGTACGCACTGACTACCAGGCACCGAATAAAAAAGAGTTCACCATCGTGTCAGAGAGCGGCTCGGGCACGGTGCGGGACCGTGTGTTCAAGAAACTCCTGGAGGCGGAACAGGAGTCGATGCGGGATGAGAATCAGCAGCGTTCGGCGATCACATCCGAGAACTATACCTTCCAGGTGTCTGATTACGAGAAGACCGAAACGGACGAATTCTATGTGCTCGATGCGCAGCCGCGAAGCGAGAACAAGTTTCTGTTTCGAGGCCACATTTGGGTGAATGCAAAAGACTTCGCGATTACTCGAGTCGAGGGCGAGCCGGCTGTCAACCCTTCCTGGTGGACTGTCAAAACTGACTTCCAACGTCGCTACCAGAAAATCGGCAACTTCTGGTTGCCGGAATCCAACGAGAGCGAAACCAAGGTGAGGGTTTTTGGCACAGCGGTTCTGAGTATTGAATATCGCGATTACCAGATCACGCAGGCTGGAAGCGCGACCGTAGCCTCGTCCTACAGCGAAGCACTAGCACCTACAGTAGCCGAAGAGTTTTAGAAAGAACATCGACGCGGCGCTGCATTTGAAGCTCAGCGCTCCTTCTGATCGCTACGGCATTCCCGCTAGCGTAAAGCACCCCGCCGAGCGTTCTTGCAAACTCGCGTGGGCCGGCGCAGATGGGGACCCTTCAGCGATTCCTGGGGAACAGAACCCGCAAAGAATGCGCCGACTATCCTCCATATTTCTTTCCTGAACACAGTTGACAGCACCGGAATCAAAGCAGAAATAGCGCAACCGATCCAGGGCGCTAGGCATCTGGTCCACGGCTGTCGACCTGTTGACCTTTGATGTTTCCACTTTGACACATGACAAAACGAATTCGCGTACCAATCACGTGCCCAGACTGCATCCGGTTATGACCCTTTGAAGGCAGCTGCCCTCATGTGGGCACATGCAATGCGATTTCAATGGTTTATGTCCTTCCCCCACAAGAAGTTCCGCTTGGCCCTCGAAATGCTTTATCAAATGCGCTATGGCAACCTTTGACCACCCTTCCGACTTAGCTCATGGCATTGCATACCCGTCTCTCGGGAGACCAGGATCGCGAACTGACTTGCGGCGTCCGGCATTGCCGCCCGAGGAAGAAGAACGGTCTTCTGCCTCTTCCAGCCTGGAACGAGCAGAAGCTGGCGACATATTCCGCGAAAGTCTAATTGCATCGGGGAAGTCAGGACGGCGAAATCCGTGGGCGACAACTGGAGCGCTGGGCTTCGAACTGCTTGTCCTCGTGACGCTAGTTGTCGCGCCGCTGTATCGCACAATTCCGCTGCCCAAGAGAGAGGCGCTGACGATGTTATATCTACAGCCGCCACCGGCCGCGGGGGTTAATGCCACGAAGCTTAGAGCACCCTCGCCACCGTCTGCGTACACGCCGACCAGCATCGCCATTCCCACCCCTGCGCAAAAGACGCAAGAAGCGCCACCACCTCCGGTCGGCACAACGGTTGGTGTGGTCGGGGGAGTCGCTGGCGGAGTGGCCGGCGGCGCTGCCGGAGAAGTGTTTAACGAAATGCTGAAGAGCGCGCCCAGCGTTCCAGTCCTCGCGAAATCGACTGTGCCGACGCCGGTTAAGAGGATGCGTATCGCCTCCCGGGTAGCGGAGGCGAACCTGATCCACGACGTTCCGCCGCAGTATCCGCCGGAGGCTGGCCGGGCGCGAATTGAAGGAACAGTAGTGCTTATGGCCGTGATCGGCGCCGATGGCAGCGTAAAGGATGTGCGAGTCGAGAGCGGTTTACCAATGCTCGCGCAAGCCGCTATCGATGCAGTGAAGCAATGGCGTTACAAGCCTTACATGATCGACGGAGAACCGGTGGAAGTTGACTCCCGGATCACAATTAACTTCACCCTTTCCGCCAGCTAGGATCGACGATGCAAAACAACACACATCCCTTGTCTAACAGGTTCTGGGACCGGCTCCTGAAACTAACACAAATGTTGGTACTGCTCGCCCTGGGCGGGGTGATCGTTGCAGTACCCATGTCGGCCCAGTCTGCGGAAACGCCGAATGCAAGAACAGGAAAGATTCTCGGTACCGTGGTCGATACGAGCGACGATCCGATTCCCGGTGCCGCCGTGGTCCTTCAAGGGCCGGCCGGTGATCGGCTCACAGTTGTCACAAAGGACGATGGAGCCTTTGTATTCGACCAGGCTCCGGCGGGAATCCCTTATCAGGTCGCTGTCACTGCGGAAGGATTTGCCGACTGGAGTTCGTCCATTACAGTCGAACCCGGACAAGACAAGACGCTAACCGACATCAAACTCCGCATTCTGGCTGTGCAGCGGGCAATTACCGTGAGTTATTCGTCGAAGGAAATTGCTGTCCAACAGCTCAAAGCTGAAGAACAGCAGCGCGTTTTACGCTTTATACCGAACGTATATGTGGTCTACGACCCCCACCCAGAGCCTCTTACTACGCGGATGAAATTCGAGTTAGCGTACAGAGATCTCACCCATCCAGTTTTCTTCGCCCGCACGGCTGCGTGGGCGGGAGTCGAGCAGGCCGCGAGTCGAAACAACTACCCCCAAAACGTGAAAGGATATGGACAGCGGTTAGGGACCGGCCTTGCCGACGGTGTTACCGAAGACTTGATCGGCAATGCTATTCTGCCATCGCTGCTGCATCAAGACCCTCGCTATTTTTATCAAGGCGACGGCACAAAGAAGTCCCGGGCGCTCCACGCGGTCTTAGCTGCATTTATCTGTAAGGGAGACAACGGAAAAACGCAGCCGAATTACTCCACATGGGGGGGCGGTCTGATTGCTTCTTCTATTTCGCTCGCGTACTACCCAAGTTCGGAGCGCAATGCTCGGCATGTATTCGGAACCTTTGGAATCGGAATGGGCCTGCATGTTGGTGGCGGTTTACTGCAAGAGTTTGTCCTGGACAAACTCACGAGCAGGGGTAAGCACTAGTTTCGAGCGCTCGCAAGCTGTTGAAAGACAAGTGGCGAGTGCGGATCTGCCCGATGCGCACGACCGGATCGAGTTCGATCTATAAGTCACCTCTCCACGTGCGATCCTGGCGCCGGTCTCCGAGTGTCGTATTGGTCGATGGCAGGATGGTTCCCGGACCTTCGGGAGAACAGTCCACGGTAACAATTCGAGCGCGCGACTCGAACGGGAATGTTGGAATAGTCTCGGTGGATACGACGAAGGCGGATCGAATCCCCACGATTCAGGTTCAGCAAACCCCTGCCGAAAAGCCATAATAAAGCGATCCCAGATTAATTGTATCCATTCCAAGTACAGGCCAGCGGCTGGGACTAACTCTCCGGCTCGCTGCCCAAGTGTGGTCAGTGACCGTGACAGGTCATTCGATGTCTCTGCAGTAACGGCCGATCGAATTGGTAGACAGTTATTTTCATCCACTTACAAGCGGCCACTTCTGGCAGCCGGATTGCGAATACAACATGCGATCGTGAAATTGCTTCAGGGGATAGGCTGTGCTTGGAGAACTAATAAACATCCCGACTGACACACTTATTGACATGCTGTACATAATCCTCGCCGGTGACTCCGCAATCAATGCTAACGATGCAGTAGAAATCGAACAAATTCAACGCGAGTTACAACGTAGAGGCGGGAAGCAATGCTGGAGCGTTCACGCTGTAAACTGAGGGATTAGCAGCTGGGAGTGGCGTGTCCTTACGACAAGAGGCGGGCGAAGAGAACTTCTTCCTGTTCGGTTTGACGGCTGAGCAGGTGATTGGCAGTCGAGGATGGTACAACCCGCGCTGGCACTACGAACACGATCCGGAGACTCGCCAGGCCCTGGACTTGATTTTCTCGGATTATTTCAGTCGCTATGAGCCGGGTGTGTTCGAGCCGTTGCGGGACATGTTGCTGAACCACGGCGATTACTACATGCATTTGGCGGACCTGAACTCATACCTCACGGCAGACGCGCAGCTGACAGCGGCATATGCCGATTCCGACCAGTGGGCGCGCAAGGCCATCCTGAATGTGGCGGGTTCGGGGAAGTTCTCCAGCGACCGCACTATCGCGCAATACGCAGCAGAAATCTGGAACGTAAGGCCGTGTCCAATCCCAGAGAAAGCGTAAAAGAGGACGCGTCACAAAGAACACAGAAAACAAGGAGAGTGGAGTGAAATTTACAAAGTCAATTATTGTTCAAGCGATGGCAAAGTTTGGTCCTGCATTGGTCCTGGCGCTCGTCGCGTGCTCCGCGACCTATGCACAGGATGTGAGAACCAACTATATGCCGGGAACTGATTTTTCAAAATACCACACCTATGCATGGGTCGACGAGGTACAAGGCGTACCCGCGGTAGGTGGCCACCCCGACCAGATTCTGGACGCCCAGGTCAAGCAGGCAATCGATTCACAGATGACAGCCAAGGGCCTCACCAAAGTGGTGGACGGTAAGCCCGATTTACTCCTCGGCTACCAGCTCGCGATCGATCGGGAGAAGCAGATCAACGGCTTCGGGTCCGGCTGGGGCGGCGGATGGGGCGGCGGTTGGGGTCCGTGGGGGGGCGGCCTCGAGTCATTTTCGGCGACTACTTCAACCATTAACATCGGGACTTTCGTCGTTGGTATGTACGACCCTGCTGCAAAGAAGCTCGTTTGGATAGGTGCTGCCCAACATGCGATTGAACCCAGCAAAAAACAGGAGAAGAACCAGGAAAGGCTCAATAAGGGAGCGCAAAAACTGCTGAAGGACTTCCCTCCAGGACGCGGCAGATAAAGGAATGACTAACGATCGCAGGAACATTGAGTCCTGCGATCAAACACTAGATGCAGCAGGCCGAGAAGAATCCATGAGGATTGGTCAAGCCTAGCCGTCCGGATTTCAAGGCAACCGGTTGATCTGACCCCGCAGCAGCAGGACCATCTCGGGGACAGTCTCGTTCACCTCGACTACTCGCGTATCTCCTAGGCTGAGGTCGGCAAAGTGAAATGAAACGTCGCGCCCTGCGTGGAGTTGGCTGTGGCCCACAAGCGACCGCCGTGCGACTCGACAATGGAGCGGCTGATGGCCAAGCCCATGCCGGAGCCCTGCGGTTTGGTGGTAAAGAAGGCATTGAATATCCGATCGGCTACGAATCATCATTCTTCGAAAGAACCAGTGCCATGGGGCAATCGATGTGCACGCATCGACGCCAGCCGGCCACGTTGGCACGCCCTTGCACCTGAGTTTCGGAGGATGTCAGGGGTCGTGTTTTTTCAGCAGGCCGAGAGTTACAGGATCAAATTCGCCACCACAATACTTCTGCAGAGCGTCAAGAAATACGCGATTTTCCGCCGTGGCGTGGGCGAACAGAGTCATACAAGAACGGAACTTCAGGTGGTCGGGTGAGCTGAAGATTTCATGGAGCGAGCGGCCTTCGATGAGGTTTACGAGTTGAGTGCACTCTCTCAGCCGGGGACCAAGGACTGGATGCTGCAAGTACGATTGGGCTTCGTCCAGGGAAGAAATTGCGAACCAGTCTGCGGTCGCACTGCGGCCCAAACCTTTGATCTGGGGAAAGATGTACCACATCCAATGCGTTCGCTTGCGTCCGGCCCGCAGTTCTGCGCATACGTCTTGGTAGTCTTCCTGCTGTGCGTCCACGAAGCGCTGCAGATTATAGGGATCATTGGCAGAAACGGGATGGGATGGGACCATAGGACGCTCGCGGTTCCCGCACCTGGGGCAGTGATTTGGATCACTGCGGGTGGGAATAATCGGTTCGATATTGGATGAGGATGCATCCGTATTGGGCAGAAGCGCAAGGGCTTTGGGGCGTGCCCGGTTGCGTTTTTCCGCTGTTGCGGGGGCAGGGAGACATCCTCGACTGGCAAATCGCCGCCTACCTTCTGCCGTTTACGTTTGCCGCCCTGGTAGTGGTGTTCATTGTCTGGCGGCTGCAGCGGCGGGAATGGCAACGGGCTTGTGAAGCGCTGAAGCAAGCGACAGAAATGAAGCGGCAGTCGGAACGTGAGCTCCAGCGGACGCGGGAAGAACTGTTTCACCGCCTGAACGAAGACCGCGAGTATAGCCAGGAGAAATTCCAATTTCAGGCGCAGCTGGCTGAGTACGAGAAATATTCGACTCTGGCGCAGTTGGCGCTGGGGGCGGCCCACGGGATTAATAATCCGCTGCTGGGCATTATGTCGCACCTGGAACTGGAGTTGAAGGCGGCTACCGATCCCGAGCAGCGCTGGGAAATCGAACAATGCATCGCCGGAACCGAGCGCATCGCCGCCACATTGCGCGGGTTGGTGAACTATGCGCGCCCGGGGCCGTTGGTGTTGAGCAACCTCAGCCTGCGGCGGCTGGTGAGCGATGCGCTGGGCTTTCTGGAAGGGCAGCCTGCGCTGCGCGGGAAAAAGGCGGAGAACCTGGTTCCCGAGGACTTGCCGCGCATCCTGGTGGATTCCAATCAGCTTTCGCAGGTTCTGATGAATCTGCTGATCAATGCGGCGGAGGCGACACCGGACGGCGGACGAATCACGATTTCCGCCAGCCGTGTAGCGTCGGCGGACAGCATTGAGATTCGGGTCAGCGACACCGGTTGCGGCATCCCTCCGGAGGTTCTGCCGCACGTCTTTGAACCCTTTTTCACGACTAAGGGCGGGAAAGGCACCGGGCTGGGCCTCAGCATCAGCGCCACCTATGTGCGGCGAAATAAAGGCGAGATTCGCGTCGATAGCGTGCTGAAACAGGGAACCACAGTAACGATCACGTTGCCGATACGGCAGGAGGAGTCGCACAAAACGCAAGAGCACGCTGAGGTCGTGGCTTAACATTACTATCCCACATGCCCTATTCCGCCCTCATCATCGATGACGAAGAGCTGACGCTCAGGACGCTTTCCCGGAGCTTGCGGCAGGAAGGATTTGAGGTATTCACTGCGCTTTCGGGCGAAGACGGCCTGAAGGCGTTTCAGGAACAAGCGCCTGATCTGATCCTGCTCGATGTCGTACTGCCCGGCATGGGCGGGGTTGAGGTGTTACGGCAGATCAAGCAAGCGAATGCGAATGCGATCGTGATCATGATGAGCGCTTACCATTTTGTGGAGCGCGCCGTCGAGGCCATGAAGCTGGGGGCGTTTGATTACCTGATCAAGCCATTCCAGCTGGACGACATGATGACCACGCTGCATCGCGCGGCCGAGGTGCTGGCGCTGCGAGTGCGGGTGCGAGATTCGGTTGAATCGGAAAAAGGGCGCTACAACTTTGGACGCGTGATCACACACAATCCCGTGCACATCCAGATGCTGGAGATGGCCCGCAAAGCCGCCGACGCCGACCGCACTACGATCCTGATTCTGGGAGAGAGTGGCACGGGCAAAGGCGTGCTGGCCAGAGCGATTCACTACGCCAGTCCTCGCACCTCGATGCCGTTGCTGGAGTTGAATTGCGCGGCCCTGCCCGATGCTTTGCTGGAGAGCGAGCTGTTCGGCTACGAGCCGGGGGCGTTCACCGACGCGCGGCGGCGCAAGGAGGGACTGCTGGAGCGCGCCAGCGGCGGCACGGTGTTCATGGACGAAATCGCCAACATGTCGGCGAGCGTGCAGGCCAAGATGCTGCGGGTGCTCGAGGAAGGGACGTTCATGCGGCTGGGCGGGACGAACACCATCACGGTGAACATCCGATTAATTGCGGCCACGAATGAGAATTTGAAAAATGCCATCAGCCAGGGGCGGTTCCGGGAAGACCTTTACTACCGCATGAATGTGGTGCAGCTTTACATTCCTCCGCTGCGGGAGCGTCGGGAGGATATCGTGCCGCTGGCGCTCGAAATTCTGCAGTCCCTGAACAAGGAGCTGAGGAAGAGTTTTACCGGATACAGTCCGGGGGCGGCGGAATTGCTGGAACAGTATTCCTGGCCCGGGAACATCCGCGAGTTGCGGAATGTGATTGAGCGGACCATGATTCTGACGCCGGAAGGCGAAATTGACGTGAACCATCTTCCGGAGGAGATTCGCGACCGGCAGGGAGAGAAGAGAATCAGCCAGCCGTTTTCTGAGGCCGACATTTCTCCGACAGGAGACCAGTTCCTGAGTTTGCGGGAGATGGAAGATCACTACATCGAGCAGGTCCTGGCGGCTACGGGGAACAATAAGACGCAGGCGGCCCGGGTGCTCGGCATCCATCCTACTTCGCTGCTGCGGCGGTTGAAGGCGATGACGGTGGAGTAGGGGTTCTCTCGAGAATCCTGCCCTCTCGCAAACAGAGCGAGAATCCCCACTTCTCGCAAAGAACGCGAGAAATGGGGCACCCGCCGAGTTGTTGACGCTGAAGACTCACGCGTGAGCGGGAGCGGTTAGGACCATCGCCCGCTGCTGCTGAGGCGGATTCTTGGGCAAGATGTCTAAGTAGATGACGGCGAAGCGGAAAGCCACGACGGCCGCGGTGATGGTGGCCAGCGAGGCGGCAAACTCGGTCCACTTGGGCGTGTAGTAGATGCCGGAACTGGCCTGCAAGGCGGTGATGGAAACGTTCAGGCGATTGGTCATGAAGCCCATGACGATCAGGGCGCAGGTCCAATACAAAAGTTGCGGAGTATTGCGGACTTTCTCCAGATTGAGCAGGACCAGAGGCGCGACTACCAGCAGCGCGATCTCAAGCCAGAATAAACCCGTTTCCTCGCGCCACATCCACAGGTATTGAGTTGCGCCGCGGTTGACCAGATCCACGGCCCGGAGGATGCCGTAAATGGCGAGCAGGGGAGCGATGACGCGGCTCACGTCGCTGAGGATGTTCATGTTGACTCGAACATTGAGCGAGCGCACGCAGAGGAAAATCGCCATGATGGTGACGGCCAATCCGGCGGGGATGGCGGAAAGATAAAACAGCGTGGTGAGGTACGGTGTGTACCAGAGCGGATCGAGCCGGCCCTTGGTGATCAGATACAGTCCGCCCAGAAACGACTGGTGCATGGACGAGAGCAGCGTGCCCACCAGCACCAGCGCGATCAGGATGCTGTGGTGCCAGCGCAGATAAAACTCGCGCAACCCGGCCCACGGAATCTTTTCTACCAGCGCGGGAGAAAACTCCAGCGCCAGCACCGTGGTATAGAGCATGACGCACCAGGACACTTCGAACAAAACAGAGTGCCGGTTCCACATTACGATGGGATGCCAGATTCTCCAGGGAAGGCCCAGTTCATAGAGCATCCCCACGCACACGGTGCTATATCCCAGGAAGGAGATGAGCACAGAGGTGCGCAGAATCGGGCGATAGCGTTCAAAGCCCAGCAGGTAGACGGAGGCCGCGATGGCGAAGCCTCCGGCCGATAGGCCTACGCCGCAGAGTGTGCCGAGGCCCACCCATAAGCCCCAAGGCTGGGGATCGGTAAGGTGGGTCGAGGCTTGGAAGCCCAGCGCGAAGCGGGCGTAGAGCGCGTAGGCTCCGGCAGCGAAAATCAGCGCTACGATGGTGCGCCAGAAACTGATTTTTGGAAGTCGTGCGGCAGTCTTTCCCAGGGCAGACATGGCTCAGTTCCTTTCTTTCAGAGATTTCTCGCGGGCTTCGGCTTGCGCGACGAGGGCCCGGCGTTGCGTGATCCAATAGAGGCCGGAAAGCATGGCCCCGCCAACCAGGATCACGGTCGGTCCGTCGCCCAACGCGCTCGCGGTCAACAGCGGCAGCGGCTGATTGGGAGGAGCGGCAAAGCCCAGCTTCTCGAAAGGCACATCGGAGATGAAGAAGACTGAGGTACCGCCGGCTTCTTCGCTGCCGTAAATGTGCTTCACGTATTTCGGATCGTTCAGAATGCGGCGCTGCGCCTCTTCGAGGATGGCGTCGCGATTGCCGTAGATGGAAGCCTGCACGGGGCAAGCTTCGACGCAGGCGGGCGGCTGGCTCTTCGCAATGCGCGCGGCGCACAAGTCGCATTTCTTCACGAAGGGGACGAGTTTGGTCCACTCGTAGCGCGGGACGCTGAACGGACACGCCACCAGACAGTAGCGGCATCCGATGCATTTCGAGCCGTCGTAAGTAACCGGGCCGGCAGGCGTCTTTTTGAGCGCGCCGACCAGGCAGGCGGAAGCGCAAGCCGGGTCCTGGCAGTGCATACACATGCGCCGCACGAAACGATCGCTGTGCTCTTCGCTGTGATCCTCGACGACCGTGAGCGCGGTGGGGGAAAGCTTGGGTTCGGAAGTCATGGGGAATCCGTGGAGCTGTTTGCAAGCTTGCTCGCAACTCCGGCATCCGATGCACTTGGTGATGTCGACCAGGATGGCTGCAGTGTTTGCCATGATTTGTCACTCCTTTCTTGGCCCGAGTTCGATTACGACAAGAAGAACTCTTGCACTACTTTCTGCCGCAACTCGGGCGCAAGCCGCGGAAGCAAACCATTAATGGGGACGCCGCCATCCTGAGCCAGCGCCGGCGACGGCGCGATCAACGACTTCAGATGGGACAGGTTGTTTTGCATCCAGGGGGCGACCATGGGGCCCTGAATCAGGTTTCGCTGATTGACGGTGAGATCAGGTGACTTGACGATCGCAATCCAGCCGTTGTTGTAAGGGTCTTTGGTGACCAGGCTGGGATCTCGCAGGGCGTCGTTGTTGACGGCGGTGACAACTCCTTCCACTGGGGACAGGAGGTCGATAGTAGTGCCCTCGGCGGTCAGGGTGATGAGTTTCTGTCCCTGACGAACCCAGCGGTCGGGTTTGCGGATTTCGATGTGATCGATCTTGCCCATCAGATTGGTGACGAACTGATCCACGCCGACTCGGGCATCGTCGGCGCTCTGTTTCATGACCCACATGTGGCCCAGATGAAAGCAGTAGTCTTGCGGGATCTCGAAGCCGTACTCGCGCTTGACAAGCGGAGGTTGCGGGCGAGCTACCATGACGGGTTCGAGCACCTCGGGTTGATCTTTGGGCTCAATGAGATATCTGACGCTGACGATTAGCAGGAACATCAGCAGGGCAAACAGAATGGACATAGATCCTCCTCTCGGCTCGATCCCGTCGTGGCGGGTTGCCGGGCGGCTTCTCGCGCCCGCTTGCATCTTTAGTTAATGCACGCGAAGGGCAAACGGGAGCGGTGCCGCAATTTGTTGCAGAGGATAGACTTGCGGGGATAGAGCCGAGCGCGATGTAGGTTCAAGCCACTGTATTTTGCAGCGATCCCAAGCATTCCGCACGGGGTCGGGATAGGCAAGGTTTGCCGCAGCCCTCTCTGTTTGAAGTCACAGACTGCTGGGTGTCCCCGTTACAAGTAACTCCAGCTTTCCGCATTATTCCATGCCGGGTCGGGTTTGCGGTGGTAACCTCGGCTGGCACTGAATACCGGTTACGTTAGTTCGGCCTAATCTGGATTAGGCTAAGGGATTGAATGAGATAGACGATATCATCCAAGGGTGGAGTGCCCAAAAATCGCGCGCGCGCTGGCTTGGCTCTTGCTGGCGACGGGGTCCGTCTGGGCACAGGAATACGGTTTCCGAACTCTGGGGACCGCCGAAGGGCTCAACAACCTCGCGGTGCGGCAAGTCTACCAGGACCGCGGCGGCTTCATCTGGGTGAGCACGGAAAACGGCATCTTCCGGTACGACGGGGATCGCTTCGAATCTTTCGGACCGGCGCAGGGGATTCCGATCTCCTCGGTTGCGGCCTTTGGCGAAGCCCCAGACGGCTCTTTACTGGCTGGCGGAGCCTTTGGGCTGTACCGCCTGCGGGGCAACAGCTTCGAGAAACTTCCAGTCCCATTCAAGGTGGTCAGTTGGGCGCAAGGCATCCAGTCGGATGGTAAGGGGCACACTTTCGTCGGAACTGATTCCGGTCTGATGGAACTCCATTCTGAAGCTGGACACGATGGTTTTGGAGTGCACCAGTTTCCGCAGGCGCCGGGATCGTCGGGGACGAGCGCGGATGGAGTTCTGGTGGATGGCGATATCCTCTGGTACGGATGTGGACAGGAACTCTGCCGCATGGACGCGGATGGGACCCGAGTCTTCGGAAAAGAGAGCGGACTTCCGGGCTACTCGTTGATGGTGATCCGCAAAGATCACGAGGGCAATCTTTGGGTGCGGGCGAAGAGTGCTGGGGTGTTTGTGCGGTCTGCAGGCCAGACCAAGTTCCGAAGGCCCCCTGAGCTGAGTCCGATCGTGATCGGAATTCCCGCTGTCGATGCCGACGGGCGGATTCTGCTGCCGTCGCCGGATGGGTTGCTCATCCGGGAAGGGAAAGGTTGGCAGAAGATCGACCGGTCTGCGGGCCTGCGCGGAGCCGTCTATTCGGTTTTCGAAGACCGGCAACACTCGCTGTGGATCGGGTTGGCGGGGCGGGGACTGGCGCAGTGGCGAGGCTACCACGAGTGGAAAACCTACTCGACCGCCAGCGGGTTGGCGAGCGATATCGTGTACGAGATCCAGCCGCAGGCCGATGGGACACTCTGGGTTGGCACCGAGGGAGGGTTGCTGCGAGGGGAGCGCGGGGCGTCGGGCATTCGGTGGAAGAAGGTCGCGGGATTGGATGGGTTCCCGGTGCACGGGGTTCGATTAGCGCCTGACGGGGATCTATGGATCGGCACCGAGGCGCATGGTGTAGTTCGTCTGCGTAAAGACACCGGCAAGTTTGAGCGGTTTGGTGAGGCCCAGGGCCTCGCGGGCCAATCACCGTACGTCTTGCGCTTCGATCATCAGCAAAGGCTGTGGGCCGCGACGGAGGCCGGGTTGTTTTTGTCCACGGCCCCGTATCAAAAATTTTCCCGCGTGGCCGAGGTGCCGTCCAATCAGGTTTGGGCGGTTGCAGAGGGCAGCGATGGCAGCATCTGGGTGGGCGGAGCCGACGGGCTTTTTGTTTTTGCGAACGGCCGCTGGACGAATTTCACCCACGACAACGGCTTAAGCAATCAGGAAGTGCTGGCGCTGGGCGCCGGGGCGAATGGAGAGATCTGGGTTGGGTATCGTTTCGGGGGCGGAATTGACCGGGTGCATTTGCAGGCGGGCAATCTGATCGTGGAGAAGGGCGTCCAGAGACCGGGCACGGATGGGCTGGTGTACTTCCTGGAATTTGATGCAGCGGGGCGCTTGTGGGCGGGGACGGAGCGAGGCGTGGACATGTGGAATGGTTCGCGCTGGAGCCATTACGACACGAGCGACGGCCTGGCTTGGAATGACTGCGACCTGAACGGGTTCGCCGAAGAGTCCGACGGGACCGTCTGGATCGGAACCAGCGGCGGACTGTCGCAATTCAAACCGCGTCCGCACTCCTTGCCGGAAGTGCCGATCGAAGTTGTTTTCACCAAGCTGGTAATGGGAGGAAGGGATGTTTCGGGGCAGAGTAATCCATCGTTCAACGTCCATGCCAACTCTCTCATCGCGCACTACGCGGCGCTGAATGTTTCCAATGACAATCGGATTCTGTTTCGCTACCAGCTCAAGGGCGCGAATTCCAGCTGGACCGAAACGACGCAGAGAGAACTACAGTTTGCGGAGCTGGCGCCCGGAGTTTATCACCTGGAGGTAGAAGCCCAAGGCGGCGACGGAGTCTGGAGCGAGCGGAAGGCGGAGTTCGGGTTCAGCATTCTGACGCCGTGGTATGCGTCGTGGTGGTTTTTCGGCATGTGCGGGCTGGCTCCGGTGCTGATCGCGGGAACCGTGGTGCGGTTGCGAATACGAAGCGGGCGAAGACGGGAGCGCGAACTGCAGCAACTGAAGGCGGCGCATGACGAGATCACGAATCTCGCGTTCTATGACCCGTTGACCGGGCTGCCCAACCGCCGCCTCCTGTTGGACCGGTTGCGGCAAACTCTGGCCGCCAGCATCCGGAATAATCGCAAGCGAGCGCTGCTGTTCGTCGACCTGGATGATTTCAAGACGTTGAACGACACTCTGGGTCATCACATTGGCGACCTGCTGTTGCAGGAGGTTGCCCGCCGGATTGTGGCCAGCATCCGCGAAACCGATACGGTGGCGCGATTGGGAGGAGATGAGTTTGTGGTGTTGCTGCAGGACCTCAGCGAGCTGGCCGAGGATGCCGCGGCTCAGGCCAAGACCGTCGCTGAGAAGATTCTTGCGACAATTCACGAGCCCTACATGCTCGATGGACGCGAATGCCGCAGCAGCTCGAGCATTGGCATCACGGTATTTGGAAGGCCACAGGACAACACCAACGAAGTTTTGCAGCAGGCGGATATTGCGATGTACCGGGCGAAGGCGGCGGGCCGCAATACGCTGCACTTCTTTGCCCCGGCCTTGCAGGCCGCCGTGAACGCCCGGGCTGCGATGGAAGAGGACCTTCGCCAGGCGATAAAAACGCGCGACTTCCGGCTCTATTATCAGGCTCAGGTGGAAGGCGGTACCTTGACTGGCGCCGAGGCGCTGCTGCGCTGGAAGCACCCCAAGCGCGGCTATTTACCGCCCGACGAGTTCATTCCGCTGGCCGAGCAAACCGGGCTGATCCTGACGCTGGGAGACTGGGTGCTGGAAACGGCTTGCCAACAAATGGCGGCATGGGCGGCGGGGAAGAATACGGCGCATCTGACGGTGGCCGTGAATATCAGCGCCCGGCAGTTGCTCAGCCCTGACTTTGTGCAAAAAGTCCTGACCACGCTGGAACGTACCGGAGCGAATCCGAAGTCCTTGAAGCTGGAACTGACCGAGAGTATGTTCGTGAACGATCTGGAGGACGTCGTCGCCAAAATGACGGAACTCAAGTCTCACGGGTTGAGATTCGCTCTGGACGATTTTGGCATGGGCTATTCCTCGCTGGCCTACCTGAGGCGTTTGCCTCTGGACCAGTTGAAGATCGACCAGGAATTTGTGCGGGAGATTCTGGTGGATCCGAGCAGCGCGGCCATTGCTCAAAGCATTATTTCGTTGAGCAAGGCGATGGGCTTGTCGGTCATCGCCGAGGGCGTGGAAACAGAAGGACAAAGAGAGTTTCTGGCTCGCCTGGGCTGCCATTCGTTCCAGGGCTTCCTGGTGAGCGGTCCGGTGCCGCTGGAAGATTTCGAATTGTTGCTGCCCGCCTTAGCCAGGAGCGCCGCGCAAAGTCAGCGGTAAGCCTGTCTTCGCAGCCTTCTACTTTCCTGAAAAGCCAGCAAACATTCACCATCATTACGGTTTAGGAATCACGAGGCCCGTGATGCTGTAACGCGGCACGACCACTGTGAAGGTGCCACCCAGGCCGTCAACCGGCGCTTCGGTAATGGACGTGCCAGCATCGCTGCCTGGCTTTCCCCAGTCGTAGCGCGTTCCCTTGGTGGCGAAGCTGTAGCCGTCTACTGTGACGGTGGCGGTGATGGACTGAACGGAGTCCTTGTTAATGAACATGAGGCCCAGTCCGCCGTCGCGGCGCTTCACCGCGTGGACCGACAAGCGGTCCAGGGGGGTGCTGGCAGCGACGAAAGTATCTCCAACGTGCGCTACCTGGTGAAGGAGCTTGAGGCCGAAGTAGGCCGGTTGGGGTTGGTTGTTGTTATCCAGCAAGAGCGGGCTCAGGGCGTGGATGGGCGCCCACTCCACGGCGTAGACGCCGTTTTCCACCATGGTGGCGGTGGCGTCGGCGACATAGAGTCCATGGACTACGGGGTTCTTGGGGGGCAGCCAGGGCGTAATGCCGATGTTGGTGATGGCCAACGGCGGGGCGTGCCCGGCAGGGCAGAATTTCTTGTACTTCTCGCGCAGATCCACCGCCAGGAAGGCGTAGTCCTGGTTCAGAGCAGACACGCTGAAATGCTGCTGGTTTTGCAACGGATCCCTTCCAGTTCTCAGCAGGTCGTCCTCCTCGATGTTGAGGTTGTAGTCCGGCGGAGCGCCTTTGCCCTCGAACAGAGTGAGGGCGCCGAAATCCATGCTGGCGCAGGCGGCCTTCAACACCCCGGCGTTCCAGTTTTTTCCCATCGGGTTAGGATTGTTGTCGCCCGTGGTGGTGATAGGCAGGGTCAGCGAGGCGCCGATGAGGATGGTGGGATCGACGGCCTTCATCGCTTTGGCAAATTCGACGACGGCCGCTCCATACACTTGCGGGCCGACCTTGGAGTTCTCGGAATGATGGCCCCAATCTTTCGACGTGGCCACCGGGCCGAGGTGAAGGTCGGGTTCAGGAGAGCCGCTCTCATGGTATTTACCGGAGTTATCCGCGTCGGAGCCAAGGGTGTGCGCCTGGCCGTAGTAGCCGTTGTTCCAGGTCTCGAAGCCGACGGTCCAGAGCAGAATGCCCATGGGCTCGGGATGGCCGATGCGCAGCGCGTTGAAGCCGTCGTCGGTGGGTAGGGGGGTGGCGGCGCGCAGGCTGGCCCAGTAGCCGACCGTCTTCCAGTCGTTGCCCTTGGAGTCTTTTCCGATGGCTTGCGTATTGGCGGGCTTGCCGTTGGTGTAGGCCACCCAGGCTGCGGCTTCTGCCGGTTCGCCGGGGCCGGTGCCATCGAGGTTGCTGCCGTAGTTGACCGTGATCAGCGCCGTACCCAGCTTGTCGATCACGGGGGCGATGGTGGGAAATTTTCTCTCGGTCGCAAAGGCCGGGGCGCGGTCGCTGGTGTAGGGATTGGTAATCGCGCCGGTGGACCAGTGATATAACGCATCGATGCCGTTGTTGCCGGGAAAGCGCAGACTGGTGACGCCGGCGTCCTGCAGCAGTTTCACGGTTGCCGCATCGAAGGCCTTAGCGTCCCAACGGTCGCCGGCTACGCCAATCGAACTGGTGTAGAGGACGGCTTGCCCCTTGGCTGGGTCGACGTGCACCGTGGTCTTCAGTTGAGCGAGGACGGGCGCGGCGGTCGAGAGGATCATCCCTAAAAGCAGCGCAGAGGACAGAGAGCAAAGGCGGCGGACTGGCCGGTTCCGGCGCAGCGACAGAAGAGGACGAGGGTCTATTTCACGGAGCAAGTCGAACCGCAGGAACATAAAGGGGCTCCCAACTACAAAATTGAAGAAAACACAAAACAATACGCTCTGTGGAGAGGGTTGAAAAGAGAAATAGTAAATAGGTGATGTCAAGCCGCTTGTGTAAATAGGTTGAGGGTGCGATTTTTCCATTCCAGGTTAAATCTCTGGAAGATGGAGTAGATGATGCGGTCCACGCTGGCCACGTTGACGAAGCAGACCATGGGCCGGGTTCTTCTTCGTACTTCGACGAAACAGCGTTCGATGACATTGGTGGTGCGCACCTTCTTCCACAAGTGCCGGGGCAGGGCGAAAAACGACAGCAGTTCCGGCAGATCGCGTTCCAGGCGCCGCACCATGGGGCCGTAATCCCGCGACCAGCGCGCCCGGAAGCGGCGAAACGCGGTGTGCGCCTGGGTCCGGCTGTCGGCCCCATAAATCGCCTGCGCGCCCCGCTTCACTTCGTCGTAGTCGCGTTTGCGCACATGCTCTAAAATGTTCCGCATCTTGTGCACCCAGCAGCGCTGATGCCCCACGCGCGGGTACACCGTCTGGATCGCGGCCGCCAGTCCGGCACAGCCGTCGGTGACGATCAGCAGCAACTTCTTTCCTTCCAGCCCTCGGCGGTAGAGATCTTCGAGCAGGCCTTCCCAGTCAGCCTGGCTCTCGCCGCGGCTGCGCAGAAAGGCCAGCAGATGCCGCGTGCCGTCCTGGCGCACCCCGTAGGCCACCAGCATGTGCACCCGCTTGCGCCCCGCCGCTCGCCGCATGTGCAGGCTCACTCCGTCCAAAAACAAATAGGCGTAATCGTCCGCCAGCCGCGCCCGATGAAATTGCTCCACCACTTCGTCCAGCGACCGAGTGATACGCGACACGGTCTGCGGACTCACCGCCTCGCCGGTCAGAGTGGCCACCACCCGGCCCACTTGCCGGGTCGAGATGCCGCGCAGAAACGCCTCCCGGATCAGCAGCGTCACGTCGTCGGCGCGGCGTTGAAACTTCCGCACCACCGCGGGCAGAAAACCCCGCTTCCGGGTCCGCGCCACCCGCAGCCGCAGGGTGCCGAACTTGGTCACGAAATCTCTGGGGTAATACCCGTTGCGGTAGTCCTGGCGCTGCTCCGACCGCTGGTAGCGCCGGCTCACCATGTACAGGTCGCGCTGGCGCTCGCTCAGCGCATCGAAAAAGTTCTGCGCCGCAAGTTGCGTTCGGGTCTGCAAATCGCCCCAAAAACTTTCTTGCAACTCCGCCACAAAATGTTGGAAATGCTCGGTGATTGGGATTATCTTCGCCATGGGTGTAGGTCTCCTTTTTTGGAATGGCTTTAGCTTGCGAGGCCAAAGCCAACTTACACCCTCTTGCTTTTTACACAACCGAATTTACGTCACCAGTAAATACGGTTCCGGAGATTTCGGAAAACCTCTGGTGAAATTCTGGTTCGAGAGTCAATCTGCTTGTTTAATTTCGCTAGCAACTTCCGCTGACAGATCGGCCGCACGCCGTTCCGCTGATCGTACAACTGGTTTCAGAGCTGATCGTGTACGTCACATTGAGCTGACAGCTTCCGGAGGGCTTTGGCCCGTAAGAAACGCCTCCAGTTTCGGTGAGGGTGATGGGAAAGACGGGGGCGGACTGGGTGAAGTTGATTTGGCCCGCGACCGAGACACTGGGGTCGCCGCTGATCACGAGATTGGAAACCGAGCAGCCTGTCGGGGTAATCGTTAGTGCGGTCTGGATGGACCCGCCGCCGTTGTTGTTCAAGGCGCCGTCGACGTCCCCCGTGACGGCGATCGTCCCACCACCGGGGCAGGCGACGTTGTCGGAGACTGGGAAATTGCAGTTTTCTCCGGTCGCGGTGGTGGTGCAGGGAGACGACTGGTCCGAGTGGATATCTTTCACGACGGTTGCGAGACTGGGATGAACCGCTTTTTCTGCAAGCGCGTTCGAGGTGATGGCGGTCGTCAGGGCTTGATCGAGAGCGTGTGAGAGTTGTTCGGTTACGGCCTGGGCCTGGGCCTGCGAAAGGGTATTGCTGCTGGAACTTCCGCATGCACCACACAGAATGGACAGCATGGCGGCAACGGCGATCCAGCAGAAACGCGGACTGTTCTTCACACGAAACACGGAACCTCCTATGGAACGGAAATCTCCTTCGTGACCTCGAAGAGGGCACCATTGTACGCCCAGCCTAGGGGCTTGCGAACCCTCACGGGCGGCTGACTGTTATGGTTTGAGAACTGTAACAGTACCTTGAACAAGGCCTTCGCCCGGTTTGTAAGGCGGCCCGCGAGCGGCCTAACGGGACCTGGCAGTCTCTAGGCGCTATTATTCTTCGCAAAGTCGGTCGTCGAGGGTAATCCGCACCAGATCAGATCGGTCTAAGCAACTATCGGTATGGCCGGTCGATTGGAAACGACTCTCAAGAATTTCCACGTTCCCGCAAGCGCGTAAGCTCCGGCGCTGAGCCCGCCCGAAAGTCCGCCCGCGTCCTGATCCTCAAAGAGCGACACGCCGGTGGGCATGATGGCGGAGATGAGGCAGGGCCCGATGTTGGCTCCCACGCCAACCGTTGCGGTCGCGACCGTGGCAGCGCACTGGTGAAGTTTCTGGGCGCTGAAGGGCCGCTTGCAATCGATTTCGGACCAGTCGCTGAGTCCCGGGACAGCCCATCCCGCCGAACCGCCGCCGATGCCGCTGCCAAAAGCAACCAAACGGAAGCGCGCAGTAATGTCAGCTTTTTCGCTGAAGAAGTCGAAAATGAAAGCCATCACCGCCAAACCGAACCCTGCGCCTACGCTGTCGATGCAAAGTACCTGCCAGTCATCCGCGTCATCGGTGAATCCCATCGTGCCCCCCTCGCCTCTAGCTGGAAGTAAGCGGGCGGAAGTTTATACCGAAGAAGAGCCCAAAGCTAGAGGAAAATGAAAGTGATTTTGCGTAAGAGTGGTCGGTGGAATGGATGCTTCATCCTGGAGACACAAAAAAAGGTGGCATGCGGGCCGCAGCCCTCGGTGCCACCCCTTTCTTAATTCAACTCGTGTCGGAAGGCTTACGCTGACTATTGTTCTCCCACGAAGGTCACTTCTGCGGCGTCGATACTGCTAACGGCAGTGCCCCAAACTACGCTGTCGGCGGCAGTCGTCGTCGAACCCCAGACCACGCTAAAGCCCGTCGAAGTGCTGGCGCCCCATACCACGGAACTGCCCCAAACCACGGAACTGCCGGATACGTTGGCGCCCCAAACCACGGACGAGCCCCACACCACGGACGAACCCCAGACTACGGATGAGCCCCAGACCACCGACGCGCCCGCTACTCCCGACGCGGTGGCAGCGTTTCCGGTGGAGAGGGTGACCTTACCGGTCGAAGCGTTATAGACCGCGGTGGGTGACATGGCCGCCCCCAAATTCGACGGTGCCAGATCGTTGTTGTTCATGGCCGCGTTCAGATCGACATAGCCCGCGCCCACGGTGAAGAGGTCATAGTTGGAAGTGTAGGTTTGTCCTGTTGTCGGATCGGTGGCCGTCGATGAAGTCGGGAAGGTCTTGTAAGCCGTCTTCATCAGACGCGCCTTGAGCTGGTCCGGAGTCAGCGACGGATGCTGTTGCAGCAGCAAGGCCACGCCGCCAGCGACTGCCGGGGTAGCCATGCTGGTGCCGCTCAGGATGAAATAGTCGTGATTGGTAACGTTGCCGGCGACGAGGTTGGACGGGTACAAGCCCTCGAGAGTGGCGAGGTGGTCACCGAGCGAAACCACCAGGTTGCCGGGAGCGACGACGTCCGGCTTCACCACATGGTCATAGGTGGTCGGCCCTTTCGAACTGTAGCTGGCGATCAGGTCGTCGGTGCGGGGGAAGGTATTCATCGACTTCATGGCGCCCACGGTCAATACAAAGGGATCGTTACCGGGAGCGGCGACGGTTCCGTAGCCATTGCTGCCGTTGATACTGATGCGGCCATAGTTGCCGGCGGCCGCTACGACGACGATGCCGGCCTTCCACGCGGACTCGACCGCCTGGCAGAGAGGATCCTGCGTATAGCTGACGGAGATCCCGCGGCCCAGCGAGAGGTTGATGACTCGAATATTGTAGGTAGACTTGAGCGAGATGGCCTGCTGAATGGCGGCAATGACATTGCTGTCGCTGCCGTTGCCGTTCACGTCGAGAACGCGAAGGTCAACCAGGTTCACGTTGGGCGCGACGCCGGCATAAAGTCCGCTGGAGCGGTAGCCGTTGCCACCAATGATGCCCGCCACGTGGGTGCCGTGACCGTAAGTGTCGTACACCAGATGGTTCATGATGTTGTAGACGGTGGTCCCGGTGAAATCCTGGTGATAGACGACGCGCGAGTAGGACTCGGTTGAATCCCAGAGATCAGGGTGGTTGTCGTTGATGCCACTGTCGATGACGGCGACGCCGATTCCGGTGCCGTCATAGCCGGCGTTCGAGACGGAGGCGACGTTCATGGCGGCATTGGTATAGTCGTCCAATCCCTTGACCGGACGATCGAGACTTACCTGGGCGACTTCCGGGTCATTGGCCAGAGAGGCGAGGGCGCTGACCGGAATCGTGAATGCTGCACCTTGAATCATGTGCAGCTTCGCCATCAGGATTCCGCCCCGGTCTTGCATCATGGCATAGTGCGCCGCCGTCGGGACCTGCCGGTACTGCACGATGACTCGAACGGTCTGGCTGTGCGCAGATCCCAGCTGGGCTTGGGCGAGGAAGCCGGAGAGTTCGGGAGCGATGCGGCTGTTTTCGCCGCTCTGTCCGAACGCCATTCCGGTCGCCAGGAGCAGCACCATGCTCAGCCGCTTGCCCCAGGCGGCGCTGTGGCGTTCGCCGCGCCCCGCAGGTTTCTGTGATTTTCGTGTGCGCACCATGAGTCTCACCCTTTCATTCGCGGGCAGATCAAACTTCTGCCCACTGCTGCTGTTGCAAGGGAACCACCATCGGAGTGCCTGTAAGTTGTTGGTTTTACGTGAGATCGATGGGCTTTGGCCGGCCTGAATGGGACACTCTGTCCTGCTTCGGTGGGCGCGGGACAGGCTGTCCCAATCCTAGGTTTGGCGGGAGTGACCTCAGTTTTTCAGGACGTGGGTACCGGAGTGTGCGTTTGATTATGGGCCTAGACGGCGGCTGCTTTGGCGGCGGCTGGCCGCTGCGGCATTTTTGGCATCGCGGCCATCAGGCGCTGCGTGTATTCATGGCGGGGACTGAGCAAGACCTGTTCGATAGGTCCGGCTTCCACGATCTGGCCTTCGTGCAGGATGGCGATGCGGTCACAGATTCCGGCCACCGAGGCGAGATCGTGCGAGATGTAAAGGATGGCCATTCCTGAGGTGCGGTTCAATTCGCGAAACAGCGCCAGAATTTCGGATTGGGTAATCACGTCGAGGGCGCTGGTCGCTTCGTCGGCTATCAGCAGCGCGGGACGGTGCATGACGGCCATGGCAATCAGCACGCGCTGGGCCTGGCCGACGCTCATTTGCGAGGGATACTTTCGCAGGAATTCTTCGCTCGAGGGCAGGCTCACGCTTTGCAGCGCGGCGCGGATGGCGGCGTCACAGTCGGCAGCCGGGCCCGAGGCGTGCGCCCGCCAGGCTTCCTTGAGTTGAGTGCGAATCTTCAGGGCGGGATTCAGAGATGAGAGCGGACTCTGCAGGACCAGGGCAATCTTTCTGCCGCGCAGGCTGCGCAGCTCGTGCTCGCGAAGCGTCAACAGATCAAGGCCGTCGAACTTGATCGTGCCTTCGATTTTCGTATGCTTGCGATCGAGCAGGCCGAGGATCGACATGGCCAGCGTGCTCTTGCCGGACCCGCTTTGTCCTACCAGTCCGAGCACTTCGCCGCGCCGGATTTCGAATTCCACATCACGCAACACGGCGGGCTTCTCGCCATAGCGCACGGAAAGGTGCGCGGCGAGAAGAACGTCGGGTTGAGTGCGGTGGTCCATCTTTGGCTCAGTTTTTCGATCCGTATGAATGCGTGCAAATCCGTGGCCGCGCCTACTTCACCGCGAGGCGCTCGACGTTCCAGTAGGTTTGTGGCACCAGAATCACCGGGCTTGCGCCTTGCACGGTGGCGGCGACCGCCGACAGTGCGTTTCGGTTCACCAGATATATAAACGGGGCCTGCTCGACCGCAATCTCCTGCACGCGGTCGAAACTTTCTTTTCGTTTCTGGGCGTCGGCGGATGAAGCTTGCGCCCGCATCAGGCGGTCGATCTCGGCTTCCCACGGGGTTTCCGGAGATTTTTCCGAGGGATTCCATTGGTGATTTTCCGACGAACTCAGCCACACGTTCATCTGCTCGTTGGGATCGAGTCCGACGTTGGTGAGTCCGAGCAGAATCGCCTCATAGTCGAAGGTTTGCGTCATGCGCTCGATGAGCGAAGGGAAGTCGAGGGTGACGACGTTTACATGGATGCCAAGTTTCTGCAGGTCTTCCTGAATCATGGTCGCCATGCGCTCGCGATATTTGTTGCCGGAATTGGTGATGATGGAAAACACGACCTCGTTTCCATCCTTGTCTTTAAGCGCCCCGTTCTCCATGCGGAAACCCTCGCCCTGCAAGGCTTTCAGGGCGGCATCGGGCATATAGGTTTCGGGCTTCAGGCGAGCGTTGAACCAGAACTTGTTGGCGGGCGAGACTGGACCGATGGCGGCCTGGGCGTGGCCGCGAAACACGACGCGAGCCAGGTCGTCACGATTGATGGCTTGAGAAATCGCGCGGCGGAAATTCGCGGAGCGAAACCAGTTTTTCTTGTACCCCGGCAGCGGGGCCTTGGCTACTTCGTTGAACCACATCTGCTCGCTGTCGAGCGAGGGGCCGGCATCGTGAACGAGCTGAGGAGAAGTGGACGCCAGCTTGTCGAAGTACTCGCTGTCGAGCGAATTGATCAAGTCGATTTCCGAGCGCTTGAAGCGCAGCATTTCGACGTCGCGGTTGGGCTGAATATCGAGGCGGATCGAATCCAGGTAGGGCAGCTTGCGCCCCTGGGCATCGGACTTCCAATAGTTCGGATTGCGCTTCAGTTGCACGGTTGCACCGGGCTTATAGTCCGCCACCATGAACGGCCCCAGGACAGCCATCTCCCTCTTGGCGGAGTGCGCGGAGATAATCGCGACTTGATCGAACTGGCGGTCGAGTCCGGCCACGGGCGCGGGAAACGTAATCGAAATCTGGGTGGGGGAAATGATCTTGGTTTCTACGTTGCCGGGGCCGGAACGGAACGCGTCTCCCGTCGGCGAATGCAGCGCAGGATCCATTAGTTGTTGCACGGTGTATGCCACGTCCTCTGCGGAGAACGGCGTGCCATCGGAGAACATGATTCCGCTGCGCAACTGGAACGTGATCTGCCGGCCGTCTTTCGATACTTTCCAGGACTTTGCCAGTTCCGGCTCCAGAGCCTGGGTTTGGCGGTTCATGCGCAGCAGCACGCCCCCGGTCAGGTAGCGGATGGCGATGGAGGAATCGTCTTCGACCTTTAACGGATCGAATGTCTTCGGTTCCGCGCGCAAGCAAAAACGCAGTTCGCCTTGGGCCCAGGTCGAGCCGGTCAGAATTCCCAGGCAGGCCGTCGACGCGATTGCCGCAGCCAAGATTGCTTTCCTGCACGCTGTTGTCTTTGCCCTTGCCATCACCATCACTGTTTTCTGGACGCCGGTCGTCTGTTACGCAGCGACCTGTTCCTGTTTCGAAAGCACGAGTTGAAATGACGTCACCACCACCACCAGCAAAATCAGGGGAACGAATTTCCACGGTTCTTCGCCCACTGACACCAGGCCTTCCAGTTCCCGCAACAAACTGCCCCAGGAAGGCATGGGCTCGGCCACGCCCAGCCCGAGAATGCCCAGATTGGCCTCGCTCAAAATGAAGACCGGAATCGAAATCCAAAACTGCGCTAACAACACCGGCTTCAGATTGGGCAGCACGTGAATCCAGAACAGGCGCGCGCCGCGCACGCCGGAGGCTCGCGCCTGGCGCACGAAATCCGATTCGCGCAACGAGCCAGCGGTCGAGCACAACACGCGCGCCGCGCTGGTCCAACCTAAAAGACCCAACATCAGAAATGTCACCAGCACCGAAACCAGGGGCGACACATTTAGGGGCATCAACGCCCGGACCGTAATCAGCAGGAACAGCCAGGGCAGCGATAGAAATAAATCTGTGACCGCCATCGCGGCTCGCGCCCAGGCGCCGCCCAGATATCCCGCAAGCCCGCCGACGAGGGCTGCCATCAGAGTCGAGAGCAGCGCGGCGGCCGGGGCCAGGAGCAGCGAAATGCGTGTTCCGTAGAGCACGCGCGCGAAACGGTCGCGGCCAATCTCATCGGTGCCCAGCCAGTGCGCCCGCGACGGAGCCGCATCGGTCGCCTCGCGATATTGCCGGGCGTAGCCTGCCGGAGCCAGCCAATTCGCGGCCAGCGATATGCCGACCACGAGCAGCAAAATCGCACACGCCAGGTTTCGCCAGAGATTTGTGCGCCACAGGTTTATGGGCGGCATCCTCATGCTTCTCGGCCTCGAAGTACATGTCCGATTAGATCGGCGCTGGAGTTTGCCAGCAAGGTTACGATCGTCACCAGGATGGTCAAATTGGTCAGCAAGGGAAGATCGCGCGCCAGAGCCGCCTGCCATGCCAGCTGCCCAACTCCGGCCAGGCCGCACAAAGCTTCCACGGGGATGGCCGCTCCTATCGCTATGCTCACCGACACTCCCGCTACCGCCAGCAACTGCGGCCCGGCGAGGGGAACGACGTGCCAGAAGAGAATTCGGAGCTCGCTCAGGCCCTTGGCCCGCGCCATAACGATGTGAGGCATGGCGTATGCCTTGGCCAGCAGGTTGCGAGCATAGCGATACACGGTGGGAAACACGATCAGGCCGATGGCCAGCGCTCCGGGGACATTCCACAACACCGACAACAGAGCCAGAACCGCCGCTGGCAGGCAAAGGAAAGCTCCGCTGATCGCGGTGGTTAGGGCGTCATAGGCCGAGACTCGCAGCCAGGCGGCGCTGAGGGCCATCGCCATGGCGACGGCCCAACTCAGCAGAAGGCCGATCCCCACCAAGCGAAGAGTCAGCGGAGCGCGCTCGCGCAGCAGCAGACTCACGGGCTGGCCGAGCGAGAGCGAAGTTCCCAGGTCGCCATGGGCTGCCCGCTGCAAGGAATGAAAATAGAAACGGAAGATGTTGTGCTGTTCGAGGCGTGTCTGCCGCAAGGCTTGCACGCTTGCGGAATTCAGATGCGGATCGAGCTGCGCTTCGTCCGAATCGAAGCCCGGTGCCAGCCGAACCAGCGTCGCTGAGAGCAGTCCTCCCAACAGCACGGTGGCGACGATGGCGAGACCATGCCGCGCAATTTTTCGACTGAGCATGGTGGAAGGCCCTCCTATTCCGCCGTGGCTCTGAGAGTTTTGCCGTCCGGCTCGCCCACGCCGGAGCCGTGATGGATCTGCTTCATGCCATACATCCGGCGATCGGCCTCGGCCAGGAGCCGCTCGACATCGAAGCCGTCGTCCGGACAGAAGGCCATACCGACGCTGAGAGTGATCAGGTCGCGGCCGCAGACATGGCGCGCCGACTCGATGGCCGCCTGATTCAGCCGTTCGGCCTTTTCCTTGGCCGGGCCCTCGGTGAGGCCGGGAGCGGTGATGACAAATTCATCTCCGCCCATGCGGGCCACATAGTCGTAGCCGCGGCAGACGTCTTTGAGCCGCGTGGCAAACTCGCGCAGGAGTTTGTCGCCCTCGAGGTGACCGAACGAATCGTTGATCTGCTTGAAGCCGTCGATGTCGCAGACCAGCACGGCCAGCGGAGTCTTCATGCGGCGGCAGCGCGCCACTTCCTGCGCCAGGTGCACAAAGAGCGAGCGCGCATTGGGCAGGCCGGTCAGATAGTCGGTAGTCGCGGAACTCTCAGCCTGCTGATATTTCAACGCGTTCTCCACCGACATGGCGACTTTGGAAGCCACAGCCAGCAGGATTCGCAAATGATCGGGGGTGAAGGCATCGCGATTGGCCTGGTACATGGCCAGCACGCCGACCACTCCGTTCAAACCCTCGAGAGGCACGGCCAGCGCCGATTGCAGCGTGGCGTGCTTTGTGGGATCGACCACGTAGCCCTCTTCGACCTGGGGATTGCCGTTCACGATGGGCTTGCAGTTGGCCGCCACCCATCCGCACAAACCTTCGCCCACCTTGATTTTCAGCGAAGACAGCATGCGGAAGTTCTCGCCGCTCACCAGTTCCGGAAGCAGCCAGCCGTTGCGGTTCACGAACACGGCAATCGAATCGTAGGGAATCATGCGGCGCAGGCGCATCGACAGCACCGACAGAGTCTCGCTCAAACTCAGGGACACGCCGAGATCCTGACTGAGCTCGAACATGGTCTGAGCTTCCTGGCGCGCCGAGGCAATCGAGGTCAGGAAGTCTGCGCTGTCGCCGGATCCGTGCGCGGTGTTGGTTAGTTCGAAACCAGTGGCCGGGGCGAGTCCTCGCGAGACTCGCACGCCCTTGGAAAGACCTTTGGCTGCGGCGGTGTCCTCCGACATCTGCGCCATGCGCTCCAGTTCCACATAACGAGCCTCAAGGATTTCGACAACTTGCGGATCGAACCACGCGCCCGACATTTCCTTCACTTTCGCCATCGCCTCAACCAGCGGCAGCGCGGGGCGATATTGTCGGTGAGAGGCCAGCGCGTCCAGACAATCCACGGCAGCGAGAATTCGCGCGCCGATCGGAATTTGTTCTCCGCTCAAGCCCTCGGGGTATCCAGTGCCATCCCAGCGCTCGTGATGCGAGCGGACAATCGGCGCCACGGGATAGGGAAACGCGACGCGCTCCAGAATCTCCGCGCCCACCAGGGGATGCACCTTCATCTTTTCGAACTCTTCCGGCGTGAGTTTTCCCGGCTTGTTGATGATTTGTTCCGGGACGGCGAGTTTCCCGATATCGTGCAGCAAGGCGGCCGCCCGCAGAGCTTCGATCTCGCCTTCCGACAGCTTCAATTCTTTGGCCACGGCTACGGCATAAGTGCGCACGCGCTGCAGGTGAGTGTGCGTGGTCTGGTCCTTGGCCTCGATGGCCAGCGCGAGGGCCTCGATGGTGCGCATGTTCAGCGACGCGATTTGTTCCACGTGCCGCTTTTCGACTTCCACCCGGTCCTTTTCAGCCTCCAGGCGGCCCAGGTACAGGCGGTAGGAGCGATACACCCAGTAGATCAGGGGCAGAACCATCAGGGACGTTTCCCATCCCGCCGAGCGGTTCACGATGCCGACCAGTCCCACTGCGGCAGCGCCGACCAGGTAATACGGGAACGACCAGAAGTAGCACTCCGACCAGACCTTGCGGCTCGATTTGCCCTCAGTCAGAGCAATTACGACGGAGATAGGGAGCGTGTTGGCGAAGAAAAAGACCAGGGCCGCCACCATCAGCAGGATTGGCTTGCTCGATCCGAAGCGGGCGGCCAGCCAGTGATAACTCAAGTAGGTGAGCGCGCTGGCATTGGCCATCATGCCGGCGACGTTGAACAGGACTTTGATGGGATCGAGCCGCTTGCGCGTCTGCCAGACGCTCTGGACCAGGCTCGCGGTGCAGCCAATCAGCAGCGTCTCAGGCAGGCTCAGTTCCAGCACGCCCAGCAGAATGAACAGGAAATTCACCGACATGGTGCCGTCGATGCCGGGCAGTTGCACTTTCAGTCCCGAGGCCAGGACGGCTACGGCCAGGTAGCAGAAGAATCGCATCAGATCCTGCGACTGCCAATGTGCAAAGGCATAGGCCAGCACGACCACGCCTAACGACGCGGTGGCGCCGACGAATGCCTTCGTCTGAAGCGATAATCCTTCCGCCTCTGGTTTCATGTACAACCTGACTAACTCTGTGCGAACAGTTTGTTGCAGGGGCCCCCTCGCCGTCCTCCCGCGAGCACACAAGTATTTACGGCGCGGGTGTGTTCAGCCCGCGTCGGGCCCGTGCGAGACACACTTCTCCCGGTTCGAGCCTGCCCGAATCGTATTGCAAGGAATAGGTCTACTAAAGCTTACTTAGGTAACCATCGGCGCAGGGGCGGGCGCGAGCCAGAAGGAGGCTATTACCTTCGTTACCCCTTCCGTAACACGCTTCTCGTTGAACCGCACTGCCTGTGTCACCATCATCCCAAACGCCATATGCCGATTCCGCAGCGCAGTTCGGACACGCAAGATCTGCTTACCATTTCCCCGACCGGCGACGACAACCCGGCGTCGACCCAGTCGCAGATGGCTGTCTTCCAAACTGATCTGAAAGGGGAGTTCACGGCCTGTAACCCGGCGTTTACCGCGCTGTTCGGCTATTCGCTGGGGGAAGTGCTGGGGCAGGACTTCGCCTCGTTCTTTGCGCTGACGGAAAAAACAGACGGCGTGGACCACAATCCCTTGCGCAGGATGGTTCTGGCCGTTACCTCCACGCAGGGGGACTATCGCGGCAATCTGTTCGCGATTCCGAAAACCGGGAACTGTTTTCCGGTGCAGTTCTATTCGACCCTGCTGCGGGACTCTTCGGACAAGCCGGTAGCCCTGGTCGCGGTGGTCGTGCCGCTGGCCGAAGGGGTGCTGAGCGCCATCCGGGCCCAGGCCCAAGGCCAAGGCCAAGACCAAGACCAGGACCAAGCGCAGGCGACCGCGGGGCGGGGTGCGATTTCGCGCAAGATCGATGACACGGTATTCATCCTGGCCAGCCCGGTGATGCACAAGTTCATGACCCTAGTGGATCGGGTCGCAGGCCACACGGAAACCGCCCTGATCACGGGCGAGACTGGGACCGGCAAAGAACTGATCGCGCGTACCATTCACGAGTCCTCAAAGCGCCGCAGCCGCCCGTGGGTCGACATCAACTGCGCCGCGCTGCCTGAGAACCTGGTCGAAAGCGAACTCTTTGGATATGAGAAAGGCGCGTTCAGCGGCGCCGACGGCTCCAAGCCCGGACTGTTCGAACTGGCCGACAAGGGAACTCTGTTCCTTGACGAAATCGGCGAACTGCAACTGCAGACTCAAGTGAAACTGCTGCGCGTGCTGGATGGCCAGCCCTTCTACCGTTTGGGCGGCCACCGCAAGATCAGGGTCGATGTGCGCATTGTGGCGGCCACCAACCAGGATCTGGAGGCTGCGGTCCGGGAGGGCCGGTTCCGACAGGATCTGTTCCATCGGCTCGGGCAATTTCAGCTGCGCGTGCCGCCGCTGCGGGAGCGTCCCGAGGATATCGTCGCTCTCGCGGAACATTTCCTGCGGCTGAAAGCCCCGGGCAAGAGTTTTTCCACGCTGGCGATTTCCGCACTGCTGTCGCATCCCTGGCCGGGCAATATTCGGGAACTGCGCAACCTGGTGGCGAAGATGGCGATGGAGACTTCGGGCCCGGACATCGATTTCTCCCGGCTCAGCCCCGCGCTGACCGGAGAACCTGCCGCGCTCCGCCAAACCGCCTCCATTCCCGTGGGCAATCTGGACAGCATGGAAGAGCAGATGATCATCAAGGCTCTGGAGCGTACGGGCGGGCAGCGCACGCTGGCGGCGGAGCAACTTGGCATCTCCCGGCGCACTCTGAGCCGCAAGCTGAAGGAATACAACATCAACTTCGCGCCCGGCGAGAGCACGGCCTCGCTCGGCGTCATCAGCAACGAGCAACAGAAATTCTTCCGCACCCGGGTCCAGATTCCGGTGACGGTCAAGAATTCTCACGGCGAAGAAATCAGCGTGCAGGGCGTGAACCTCAGCACTGGCGGCATGGGTCTGGACGGCATCAAAGAGCCGCTGCGATTCTCCGGATTGCTGGATGTGAGCTTTGTGCTGCCCGAAAGCGAAGTTCTGTTCCGGGCCAAGGCTCGGTTGATGTGGGTCGGCGAAGAAGGCCGGGTGGGCATCCGCTTTGCCGTGATCGAACCTGCGCTGTTCGAGCAACTCCAGCATTGGACCAACCGGAAGATGAGAGAAGAAGGTTGGGAGTTTCCTGCTTAGAGCGCGAGCCGCCGAATCCAAACGGCTGCAACTTTCGTCCTTCGCTCCAAACAATTCCACGCGACTAGCTCCGGCGAACTAGGCGCCGGCGAGTTCGCGCAATCGTTCGGCTGCGCTCTCGGGAGTGATATCGCGTTGCGGGGTCGCCAGCATTTCGAAGCCGACCATGAATTTGCGGATGGTCGCCGAGCGCAGAAGCGGCGGATAGAAATGGGCGTGAAAGTGACATTCGGGATGATCGAGGCGGTCGGTCGGCGACTGGTGGAATCCCATCGAGTAAGGGAAGGGAACGCCGAAAACTTTGTCGTACGTGGAAGTTACCTGCTTGAGCATCGCGCTCAGTTGCGGCGCGTCGTCGGTGGCGAAATCGTTCATGCTGCCGAGGTGGTTGCGGCTGCACAGCAGAACTTCAAACGGCCAGACCGCCCAAAAAGGTACGAGCGCTATAAATCGCGCGTTCTCCGCGACCACGCGAACTCTCAGCCGCCGCTCTAATTCAATGTAATCGCAGAGCAGGCAGCGGCCGCCGCCGATGGAATATGCCTGCTGCGAAGTCAGTTCTTTCGAAGGTGCATCCGGAATTGAAGCGCTCGCCCAGATCTGGCAATGGGGATGCGGATTGCTGGCGCCCATCATGGCCCCGCGGTTCTCGAAGATCTGCACGTGGTTGATGCTCGCCATTTCACCCAACTCGCGAAATTGTTCCATCCAGGTTCGGACGACCCGTTCGATCGCGTCCACGCCCATCGTGGCCAGCGTGAGGTCGTGACGCGGGGAGAAGCAAATCACGCGGCAGATGCCGGGTTCGCCCTGGGCGACGATCAAACCCTTGCCGTCGACATCGAGGCGTTCGCGCGGAGTATCGAGTTTCAATGCGGCGAAGTCGTTGTCGAAGACAAAAGTTGTGGCGTAGGCAGGATTCTGGATGCCGCCGGCGCGGGTGTTGCCGGGACAGAGGTAGCAAGTCGGATCGTAGGCCGGTTCTTTCGCGGTCGGCAGTTGGGCTACTTCTCCCTGCCAGGGACGGGTCGCGCGATGGGGCGAAACCAGCACCCACTCGTTGGTCAGGGGATTGAATCGGCGGTGAGGATCTTCGGTGAGTTTCAAAGGTGGGCCTCGCAGCATTTTACGATGAGCGGGGTCTTTCCGGTCGCGATGAGCGCATCCGGCAGGTGGAAAACAAGCCTGCCGTTGTCCGCGGCGGCGTGGCATAATCTTCGGCAACATCCCGATCAGGTGCTAGCCGATGCGTCCAGTGCTGACTGCCGTTCTCATTCTTTGCCTCTGTATCCTAGGTGTGAGTTTGCCATGCGCGGCTGCCGCGAGCCCGAAGTCCCTGCAGATTTACTTCATCGATGTGGAGGGCGGGCAGGCGACGCTGGTGGTGACCCCGTCGGGGCAGTCGCTGCTGATCGACACGGGCTGGCCGGGATATGAGGGCCGCGACGCGGATCGCATCGTGGCCGCTGCCCACCAGGCCGGCATTACGCAACTCGATTACGTCCTGATCACTCACTATCATCGCGATCACGTGGGCGGTGTGCCGCAGCTGGTGGACGGGATTAAGGTGGGCACGTTCCTCGATCACGGGCCGAATCTGGAAGACTCCGAAGTGACGCGCACCGATTATGCCGCCTATGAGAAGGCGATCGCGGGGCATGCCCACGTGGTGGTCAAGCCGGGGTGGGGACTTCCCATTAAGGGCCTGCAGGTGCAGGTGCTGGCCGCGGCCGGAGATCGCATTGCGCATCCCTTGCCGGGAGCCGGGGAAGTGAATTCTTACTGTAAGGCAGAGCCTGCGGCGGCGGCAGACGCGAGCGAGAACGCCCGCTCCGTGGGGGTTCTGATCACTTATGGGCACTTTCGCTTTCTCGATCTCGGCGATCTGACCAAGAAGAAGGAGCTTGAGCTGGCTTGCCCGAATAACATGCTGGGCACGGTGGATCTTTTTCTGGTGACGCATCACGGGGCGGACTTGTCGAATCCGAAGGCGCTGGTGTGGGCGCTGCATCCGCGAGTGGCGGTGATTGACAACGGGCCGCGGAAAGGATCGAGTCCGGCGGCCTGGCAGATTGTTCACGATTCGCCCGGGCTGGAAGATTTGTGGCAACTGCATTACGCAGAGGAATCGGATAAGGACCACAATGTCGGTGAGAACCGCATTGCCAACGTGAAAGAGAACTGCGAAGGGAAGTACATCAAGGTTGAAGCGGAGGCCGACGGCGCGTTCACGGTCAGCAACGGGCGGACTGGCGAGCAGAAGACTTACGCTAAGAAGTAGCTCATTCCGGCCTCAGCGGCTAAAGCCGCGTTCGATTCTTCGGCACCTGGCGGCGCGGCTTGAAGCCGCGCCCTTTCAAAACGCAAGGACTGGAGCGGATCTTCTTGATTCTCTCAAGAGCCAGCGGCGAAGAGACTGCTTCGAAGAGCCGCCGAGCAACGGCAGACTAATCCTCGACCATGATCGTGATTGTGATGGGAGTTGTCGGCTCGGGGAAGACGACCGTGGGGCGGTTGCTGGCCGAGCAACTTGGCTGGGGATTCGCGGATGCGGACGATTTTCATTCGGCGTCGAATGTGGAGAAGATCCGGAGGGGCATCGCGCTCGACGACGATGATCGTCGGCCTTGGCTGGAGAGTCTTCGGGCGGCCATCACTCAATGGATCGCCGAGAAACGCAATTTTGTGCTGGCCTGCTCCGCGCTGAAACGCAGCTACCGGCGGGAACTGGAAGTTGGGCTGGAAGTCCGGTTTGTGTATCTGAAGGGAAGTGCGGAGCTGATTTCGGAGCGGCTGCGCTCCCGGCACGGACACTTCGCCGGCGAAGAGATTCTGGCCAGCCAGTTTGCCGACCTGGAAGAACCGGAGGACGCGGTGACTGTCGGAATTGCAGCGACGCCGCAGGAGATTGTTAGCGAGATTCGGGAGAAGCTGGGGTTGGCGTAGAATCCTCGCGACCCCAAAGCTCGGTCTATAAAGATCGGCTCTGACGTAACCATCTCTACTGAAAACCCGGAACCTATTCTTGGAAACTGCTCCCGACCGCCTGGAATCCGCCGTAGTTTCCCGACTGATGTGGCGGCTGATGCCATTTCTCTTTCTGCTCTACATTGTTGCCTACCTTGACCGGATCAATGTGAGTTTCGCGGTACTGCAGATGAGCGGGCAACTGGGGTTGAGCGACCGCGTCTATGGCCGTGCCGCGGGGATGTTTTTCGCCGGGTATTTTTTCTTTCAGCTGCCCAGCAATCTGGTGATGGAGAAGTTCGGCGTGCGGCGGTGGATTTCGGGCCTGATGGTTACGTGGGGCGTGATCTCGTGTTTAATGATTTTCATCCGCGGGCCGTTCAGTTTCTACGGAATGCGGTTCCTGCTGGGCGCGGCCGAGGCCGGGTTTTTTCCCGGCATGATCCTCTACATGAAGCGCTGGTTCCCGGCCAACGCGCGGGCGCGGGCGGTGGCGTGGTTCATGATGGCGAATCCCATCGCGGGCATCGTGGGCAGTCCCGTTTCGGGGGCGTTGCTGGGGCTGAGCGGGAAGGGGTTGTCGGGATGGCAGTGGATGTTTCTGATGGAGGGGATGCCGGCCATCCTGCTGGGCACGACGGTTTATTGGGCGTTGTCGGATAGTCCGAAAGAGGCGAGCTGGCTGAAGGGCGAGGAGCGAAGCTGGCTGCTGGAGCGGCTGGCTCGGGAACAACGGGCGGAGTCGGCGGTAGCGAAGGGCAGTTTTTGGGAGGTGCTGATTGCGCCCCGAATATGGCTGCTTTCGCTGGTTTATTTTGGGGTCGCGACAACTATGTATGGGGTCACGCTGTGGCTGCCGAGCATGATCCGGTCGCTGTCGGGGCTTAGCTATTTCATAACGGGGATGGTGTCAGCGCTTCCTTTCGTGGCGACGGCGGTTGCGATGGTGTTAGTGGGAATGCGCTCGGATCGTACGGGAGAGCGGCGCTGGCACACGGCGATTCCTGCTTTTGTGGGAGCGGGCGCGCTGGTGGCCGCGGGCTACGGGAGTTCTACCGTTGTGGTAGTGGCCTGTATCGGACTGGGGCTGGTGTGCGCGGAGTCGATGGTGGGGCCCTTCTGGGCGATGGCAACTTCGCGGATGGCAGGGCTTTCGGCGGCGGCGGGGATTGCGGTGATCAACTCGCTGGCGAATCTGGGAGGGTATTACGGTCCGGACATTATTGGATTCTTCCGGAAGCTGAATGGCGGGTTTCGGGGAGGGCTGCTGGCGATCGGGGCCACGTTGGCGCTCAGCGGGGTGATCGCGCTGATTGTGGGGCGGGAGCGGGCTGCGGGGTCGTAGGGCGCATTTTGGCCTTTCGTTGGTTGCTGGTTCCGGCCGCCGAGAGTGTCGAGCTTCGCTCGACTGGACAGCCGAGGGCGGCTGTCCCCACATGAGCATTTCCGGGGGGCGAGATGCCCGGAAGGCACTGGTTTTGCTTCGCTCCATCCCCCTAAGTTGTTTACAATAGAGGTTTCGTCTGGCTATTCGTACGGGAGCCCCGTAGAGGGACGAACGGCAAATTTGGAATCGACAAACCACAATTCCGGCGCGGCCCCGACCGTCTACTGGCGGGTCGAGGGTAGCCTGCTCGACCTGACCGTGGTCGAACCGGTGGCGTTCTTTACCTGGAATGCGCAGACGTTCGCCGAGCGCTTCCGGCGGCGTGGGCTGATATTTCTGATGGCGCTGTTGCGGCCGTTTCTTTATTCCACGAACCGCAAGTTTGCTACACGAGTGGTGCATGCCGTGCTGCGCGGGGTGAGTCGCGACCGGCTCGATCTGCTGGGCGAGGAATTCTTTCAATACAAGTTGAAGCCGCGCCTAAAAGAACGAGGTGTGGGCAAGGTGCAGGAACTGGTTCAGTCTGGCGCGGACGTGGTGCTGGTGAGCCAGGGACTGGAGCACGTGATGCGGCCGCTGGCGCAGCATTTGGGGGTTAAGCGGATTGTGGCCAATCGGCTGGAGTTTCGCGATGGCATGGCTACGGGCCGGTTGCTGAATCCAGTGATTCGGCCGCGTGGGGTGTTTGCGAAATTTCGGGAAGAGAATCCGGACGGGCGCAGGGCGCCAAAAACCCTGGCGCGGCATCTGGATATTTCCGTGGAAGAGCTGCGGGCGGCGGCGATTCCGGCGGAGCGGCGGCAGGTGGTGTTGGCGCGGCCGATCGTGCATTTCGACGGTCAGCGGCAGGCGCAGGGATTTTCGGTGCGCCGGGCGTTTGCGGGAAAGCATGTGATGCTGATCGGGGTCACGGGATTCATCGGCAAGGTCTGGCTGGCGAACACGCTGCTGGATTTGCCGGACGTGAAACGGATTTACTTGCTGATCCGGCGGCAGAAGTCGAATCCGGCGGAGCGGCGCCTCGAGAAGATGGTGGAAGAATCTCCGGTGTTCGATCCGCTGTTTGAGCGGCATGGGGACGGACTCCCCGAATTTCTGCGGGAGAAAATCGAAGTGGTCGAAGGCGACGTGACCCAACCGGGACTCGGACTGAATCCCGAGACGGCTCGCCGTCTGCAGAAGAATCTGGACCTGATTATCAACAGCTCGGGACTGACGGACTTTAATCCCGACCTGAGGGACGCGCTGGCTACGAATACCGATGCTGTCGTCAATATTCTCGGGTTCGTTCGATCGGCGGATCATGCGGGGCTGCTGCATCTTTCCACGTGCTACGTGGCCGGCGAGCAGGATGGGCGAGTCGGCGAGAAGCTGACTCCGAATTACAATCCGCGTGGGCTAGCCGGGTTCGATGCCGAGCAGGAATGGCGTTCACTGCAAGAGTTGGTGAAGCAGGCCGAGGCGCAGGCGGAGAGCGACGAGGTTACGTCGGGCTTGCGCATGCAGGCGCAGTCCAGGGAACATGCGGCGAAAAACTTGCAGGGCGCGGCGCTGGAAAATCAGATTCGCAAGAACCGGGTCCGCTGGCTGAAGACTTATCTGACCGAGGCCGGAACGCGGCGCGCCAAGGAACTGGGATGGCCGAATACGTACACGCTGACCAAGAGTCTGGCTGAGTCGCTGATCGCGAAACATGGCGCGGGGTTGCCGATCGCGGTGGTGCGTCCGGCGATTGTGGAAACCTCGGTGGCCAAGCCGTTCCTGGGGTGGAATGAGGGCATCAATACTTCGGCGTCGCTGTCGTATCTGCTGGGGACATACTTCCGTCAATTGCCGACGAACGAAAAAAAGCGGCTGGACATTATTCCAGTGGACGCGGTGTGCAGCGGGATGACGCTGATTGCGGCCGCGATCATGGAACGACGGCATGACCCGCTCTACCAGCTGGCGACTTCGGTGACCAACCCGTGCGATATGGGACGGTCGATCGAGTTGACGTCGCTGGCGCACCGCAAGCATTACCGGGCCCAGGAAGGGCTGGAATCGTGGCTGCGGCTGCGGTTCGATGCGATTCCGGTTTCGAAGGAGCGGTACAACCGGATGTCGGCGCCGGCGCAGAAGGCGATAGTGAAGTCGATTCAGCGGATTATGTCGCCGCTGCCGCTGAAGAAGGCGCCGCTCGTGAAGACTGAAAGAAGTCTGGAGCGGCTGGAAAAACTGATTGAGCTGTTTGAGCCGTTCATTCTGTTGAACGAGCATGATTTTATAGCGGAGAACGTCGAGAAACTTTCGTTCGCGCTCGTCCCGGAAGAGCAGGGTATTTTCGGGTACGACACGCGCTCGCTGGACTGGTGGGAGTACTGGATCAATATTCACATCCCGGCGCTGCGCCGCTGGACGTATCCCCTGATTGAAGGCAGACCTCTGGAGGCTCGGCCGGCGCGCAGCTTTCGCCTTGCGCCCGCCGGCGGCGACGCCTTGAAGACTGGGACCAACGGAGCCACGTGGCGATATTCCTGACCGGGTCGACCGGATACATCGGCGCACACGTTGCCGCGAATCTGCTGGAAGGCCACGGCGCCTCGTTGAACTTGCTGGTGCGGGCGCGCGATGCGCAGGAAGCGCAGTTGCGGTTATGGCGCGCCCTGCAGTTGCATCTGGAGTTTCCGCGCTTCTACGAATTCCTGCAAACGAAGGTGCGGATCTTTTGCGGAGACCTGACTTCTCCGGGATTTGGCCTGGGCCGCGACGAATACGATCGGCTGGTGCACACGACGGATTCGGTGATCCATTGCGCGGCGTCGCTGAACCGCAAATCGGAGAAGAGTTGTCTGAACGTGAACCTGCGGGGCACGCTCGAGGTGCTGACCCTGGCGCGGCACGCCGAGCACTATCACGGGCTGCGGCGGTTCAGCGAAGTGAGCACGGTCGCGGTGGCGGGCAAGCGGAGTAACGAAGTTGTGACCGAGGATCGCTCGATCGAGTGGGATCGATCTGACTATGATCCGTACGCGCGCACCAAGAAGTTTTGTGAGCACATGACGCGCGTGCTGCTGCCGGATACTCCCAAGACGGTTTTCCGTCCGAGCATTGTGCTGGGCGACAGCCGGCATGCGGAAACGACGCAGTTCGACATGGTGAAGGCGTTCGTATTTCTGGCCGGATTGCCGGTTCTGCCGTTTCGTGCCACGGATAAGATCGACATTGTGAATGTGGATTTTGTGGCGGATGCGATTGCGACGTTGCATCAAAAAGATCAGCCGGAGTTCGACATCTACCATCTGTCGTCGGGGACGGGCTCACAGACGTTTCGCGAGTTGACGACTGCGCTGGCGGCCGCACAGCAGAAGCGCGGCCCGGTGTTTCTGCCGTTTGCGGAGAAGCCGTTTTCCGGGTCGGTCAATTTTCTTTCGAATCGCAAGGGAGCGATGGGCAAGGGCGCTTCTCTGCTGAAAGTGTTTATGCCCTATCTGGTGTGGAACACGGTGTTCGACAATACGCGAGTGACGTCGGAGTTGAAGCGCAAGCCGGTGCCGTTTTCCGAGTACAGTTTTCCTTTGCTGAAATTCAGCCGCGAGAATAATTTCCAGTATCGCTACAAGCCCTGGCCCGCGGCTGCAGGAGGGACTGCCGCATGATGGACATCATTCTAGAGGGATGGGTCAGCAGTAACATCGAGCGCGCGAAAGTCCGATGGATGCTGGGAGGGGGGCAGCCGTGGCGGGCGGGAGAGAAATTGCGCTTACTCTTTGCCGGATACAACGGCACGCGCAACATGGGCTCGGACGTGCGAGTCGATGAAATGCTGCGGCAGATCCGGCATATCCTGGGCGCGGAGCGAGTCGAGTTCAGTGTGATGAGTCAGAACTTCGAATTCTCCAAGGGATATTTCGAGGGGACGAGCCAGGTGCATCTTCCGGATATTTTCCCGCCATTCTTGTCGGATGAAGTTCCCCGGCATCATGGGGTCGTGGCTTGTGAAGGGTCCATGTTCAAGAGCAAGTTCGCCAACGCCCTGACCACGATGATGATTGGCTCGCTGGGCATCGCCGCGGTGCAGAACAAGCTCTCGGTGGGATATGGGGCGGAAGCCGGGCACATGGATCCGCTGGTTGCCAAGATGTGCGGACGCTACTGCAAGAATTCTCTGGTGATTACGCGGAATGAAGAGTCGCGCACGGTATTGCGCGAGCTGGGCGTGCCGACGGAACTGGGCACGGATACCGCCTGGACGTTTGAGCCGCGGCCGGCCGAGTATGGCCAGAGCATTTTACGTCAGGTGGGATGGGACGGGCGGATGCCGGTGCTAGTGGTATGCCCGATCAATCCGTTTGAATGGCCGGTGAAGGCCTCGGTGGCCAAGTACGCGCTGCGCAGTTTGACCGGGGCATACAAAGACAGCCATTACCGCACCGTGTATTTTCATAACTCCGGACCGGCGGCCGATCGCGCCTACGACCATTACTGGACTTCGATTGCCAACGCGGTAGACGCGTTCCGCAAGCAGAGAAATGTGTTCGTGATTCTGGCAGCGACGGAGCGGCTGGATGCGCGTCCGGCCAACCGCATCTCGGAGAAGCTTGGCGGAGTGCCGGTTCTGACCTCGGACCAGTACAACATGTATGAACTGGTCAGCATTTTGCGGGCCTGCCACATGATGGCCTCGTCGCGCTATCACGGGATCGTGACTTCGATGCCGGCCTTGGTGCCTTCGGCGGGGATCACCATGGATGAGCGCATTCGCAATCTGATGCGCGAGCGCGGCCATGAGGAGTTGCTGATGACGGTGGATGATCCCGATCTTGAGCCGAAATTGCTGGCGGCGCTGGAGATGCTGGCCACGCAGGGAGAACGGATTGCCGACGGGATTGCGCGGACGGTGGTGAAAAATCTGAAAGTGATGGCGCGGATGGGAGTTTTCTTCGAAGAGGAAGTGCAGCGGCGATATCCAGAGTTTCCGACCCGCACCGGCGAGTGGAGCTGGGAGGATTACTTGCCGCCCATGAACGCCTCTTCCTCTTTGCGGCAGTTGGTGGCCGCGTACAGCTGAATCCGGCACGGTTCCGGGACAATCTCATGCCATTTGTCGAGGAAATATTTGCGCAACTAAAAGCGGCGGGGGAGACGAAAGTGCTGCTCGAAATCCGCGACGGCCAGGTCACAGGGGTGACGGGCAGCGAGCTGCTTGAGTTGGTCCGCAGGGCACGGACGTTTCTCGCTTCGAAAGGGCTGAAGAAAGGCGACCGCTGCGGGCTGCTGGCGGCCAACAGCATCCGCTGGATGGCCTTGGATATGGCGGCGATGGCCGAGGGGCTGATTGTGGTGCCACTCTATTCCCGTCAGGCCCCGGCGGAGTTGGTTGCAATGATCAAAGACAGCACGCCTTCGCTTGTCTGCTGTGGCGATGCGACGTTGCGCGATGGAATCCAGCAAAACTGGGCGGGGGCGAATGCGCCGCCGAGCTTTTTGTTTGACGAACTCTTTGCGGGCGTCGAGGGAATGGCTCTCGACCGGCCGCAGGTGCAAGATGCTGACCCCGTCACCATCATCTACACTTCGGGAACATCCGGTGAGGCCAAGGGCGTGGTGCTGACCGCGGCCAACGTTGGGTTCATGCTGGGTTGCACTTCGGCCCGGCTCGATTCTCTCATGCGAGGGTGGGCGGGGCAGGACCGGGTTTTCCATTATCTGCCGTTCAGTTTTTGTGCGTCGTGGATTGCCGTGCTGACTTTTCTGTTGCGCGGGAGTCGGGTGACATTGAACACCGACCTGGCGAAGATTGCGAGCGACATGCCGGCCACGGCTCCGCACTATTTTCTGAATGTGCCGCAGTTGCTCGAGCGTATGCGGCGCGGAGTCGATGAGCAGATTGCGCAGAAGGGCGGCTTGGCGCAAGCGGCTTACTCGCGAGCCCAGGCCGCGCGGGCGCGGCAGAAAGAAAAGCGGGCGCAAGCTGGGGATGGTATCTGGCTCTGGCTGGCCAACACTCTGGTGTTTCCCGCGATTCGCAAGAAAATGGTGGGTGAGAATCTGAAGGCGCTGATCTGCGGATCGGCGCCGCTCACTCCCGAGACGCAGGATTATTTCGACATGCTGGGCATTCCCGTGCTGCAGGTTTATGGGCTGACGGAGACGACGGGGATCTGCGCTATGGACGATCCGAACGACGTCGCGCCGGGGCGCGTGGGGCCGGCGATCCCCGGCATTGAGATGAGGCTGGGCCAGAACGATGAGATCGTGGTGCGGGGGCCGAATGTGTTTCCCGGCTACTGGAACCGTCCGCAGCAGACAGCGGATGTGCTGCGCGACGGATGGTTTCATACGGGCGACCAGGGTGAGATGGATGCGTCGGGGAAGTGGCGGATCGTGGGGCGGATCAAGAATCTGATTGTTCTCGGGTCGGGTCACAAGATTGCGCCGGAAACGGTGGAGGAGGAACTGGCGCGCCATCTGCCGGGCGCGCAGCAGGTGGTTATCGTGGGAAACGGGCGGGGATATCTTTCGGCGATTGTCACGGGGAGCGTCACTGGCGAGCAGGTGCAGGCAGCGCTGGATGCTGTGAATCCGCAGTTGCCGCACTACAAGCAGGTGCGGGCATTTTGCCTGCGGCCGGAGCCGTTCTCCATCGACAGCGGAATGCTGACGGCTTTGGGTAAGCTGAAGCGCGACGTGATTTCCGCGCGCATGAAGAGCGAGATTGAGGAAATGTATGCGGTCAGGCAGGCGGTCTAGTTTTGGGGCTTGCGAAAGGAAGTGCATTGGGCGTGAAGCAATTCAAAGGGCAGGCGCTGTCGTGGCAGGTTGAGGATGGGATCATCGAACTGGCGCTGCATCGCGGTCCGTGCAATGAACTGGGCTCGCTGTCGCTGAAGGAATTGGAAAAATTCGCGGCTGCGCTGGAAGACCTGGAAAATGAGGCGCATGCTCTCATCGTCTACAGCGAGTTGAAGTCCGGGTTCTGCGCAGGGGCTGATCTGCGCGAGCTTTACGAGCAGTCGCATACGATGGAAAAAGCGCAGGCTGCCCGGGCCGTGCGCGATTTTCTCGAACGCATTCACCGGGTGTTGAATCGCATCGATGCGGCGTCGCTGGTCACCATTGCCGCCGTTCATGGCGTGACGTTTGGCGGAGGGTTTGAACTGGCGTTGGTCTGCGACTTGATCATTGCCGACAAGATGGCGCGTTTTTGTTTTCCGGAACTGAGACTGGGACTGATTCCGGGATTCGGCGGAATTCCGCGCCTGAAACGGGATTTGGGCAACGCTGTCGTGCGCGACCTGCTGTTGACCGGCCGCAGTTTTAACGCCACTAAGGCGCAGCAGATCGGACTGGTGAGCCAGGTCGTGGCAGAAGGCGAGGCCTTGCGCGCGGCACGGGCAACCGCGGTCCAGATCAGAAAATTCGACCGGGAGACGGTGGTAGCGGCGAAACGGTTCATCAAGCCGATTCCGCTCGAGGAATTGCGGAAGGAAATCGATATCTTCTGCGATCTGTTTTCACGGCCTGCGGTACAAGCGGGATTGAAGAAGTTTGTTGAGAGCACGGATGCGCAGCCATATCTGCCGTAGCGCAGAGTGGATTAGAATAACTGCCTATGGAAACAGCCGAAAAGACGCTTGACGAGATACTCACGCTGGCCGCGGCACAATTCAAAGTGCCGCGCGCGACACTCTCTCCCGACGAAGACTTCTTCAAGGCGCTCGGCATCGACAGCCTGCAGACGCTCGACTTGCTCACCAAGCTGGAGAATCATTTCCGGGTGGAACTGCCGGATTACGAACTGCAGGGCGTAACGGACTTTCGCACGCTGGCGGCGAAGATTCAGGCGCGGCTTTGAGAAACCAATTGTTGATTGCTGATTTTTGATTGTTGATTGTCAAGGCACGTCGCCGCAGACGCCGTCTTCGGTTATTCAATCAACAATCTACAATCAGCAATCAGCAATTTTTTATGCTCGATCTCCGCCAATATACCTGTCTGGGCGCGGCGCTGCGCGATGCGCTCGACCGCTTCTCCGGCGAAGTCTGTCTGATCGAGGCAGAGCGCGATCGCGAGAAAGTCCGCCTGACGTACTCCGATTTCAAGGAAATTGCGCTGCCGCTGGCGCGCGCGCTCGAGGACGCCGATTACGATGCGGGCGACCGCGCGGCCATCATCATGACGAATCAGTCGAAGTGGCTGATTTCGGCCTACGCGATTTTTTACTGCGGGGGCGTGCTCGTGCCGTTGGATTACAAACTGACCGCGGCGGAGCATCTGCAGTTGCTGGCGCATTCCAGGGCCAAGGTGCTGATCGTCGAGTACCACTTGTGGCGGGCGATCATGGAGTCGCCTGAGTTTCAGAAGATCGGGACCAAGATTGTTCTGGTTACAGAAGCCCCGCTGGGCGTCGAGTTGGCGGGTGCCTTTCGCTGGGAAGACTTCAAACGCAAGGGCGCTCCGGATTTCGTCATGCGGCAGAAGGACGACGTGGCCTGCATTGTTTATTCGTCTGGAACGGGCGGGCGGCCCAAGGGCTGCGTGCTGACCCACGAAAACTACCTGGAACAGTGCCGGGCGCTGACCGCGTGGTATCCGTTTTGGCCGGGAGTGCGGTATTTGAGCATTCTGCCGACCAATCATGCGATTGATTTCATGGTGGGTTTTATTGGGCCGTTCGTTTGCGGTGCTTGCGTAGTGCATTTGCGCACGCTGCGGCCGGAGTTCGTGCGCGACGCCTTTGTGCGCTACCGGATTACTTATGTGGCGCTGGTTCCGATGATCGTGAAAAATCTGGAGCGCGGGCTGTGCGCGAAGTTCGACGAACTGCCGTCGTGGAAGCGGGCGTACCTGAACGCGATGATTGCGACGAACCGGATGTTGACGCGCCGCAGGCCGAACGTGAAGTTGAGCCGCATGCTGCTCTCGAGTGTGCATCGCGGGTTCGGAGGCGAGGTGCTGGCGTTGATTACAGGCGGGGCGTTCATGGAGCCGTCGACCATGCAGTTCTTTTACGATCTTGGCATTCCGGTGGTGAACGGTTACGGGCTTACCGAAGCCGGAACTGCGCTGACGCTCAACGATCTGAAGCCGTTCCGCGCCGATACGGTGGGCAAACCGCTGCCGGGAGTGGAACTGCGAATTCTGAATCCGGATGGCGACGGCGTGGGGGAAGTGGCCGTGCGGAGCAAGACGGTGATGTCGCACTATCTCGACGATCCGGAACTGACATTGGATACGATCGTTGATGGCTGGCTTCTGACGGGCGATCTGGGGCGGTTTGACGGCAGCGGCCATCTGCAACTGTTCGGGCGCAAGAAAAATATGATCGTCACCGAGGGTGGAAAGAACATCTACCCAGAGGATATTGAAACCGTGTTCGACGGACTGCCGGTGAAGGAGTACGCGGTGTTTGCCGTGAACTACGTTTGGCTGAAGAAAGAACTCGGGGGCGAAGAGTTGGTGCTGGTGCTGCGACTGGAGCAGAATCAAAGATTCGATGGCAAGCTGCTGGAAGAGATCGTGTCGCGAAATTGTCGGTTGCCGGACTTCAAGCGCGTGAGCGGATATTTGATCTGGGAGAAAGACTTTCCCCGGACTGCTTCGATGAAGATCAAGCGACAAATGCTGGCTGAGGAGATCGGAGAATCGGTAGGGCGGGAAGCAATCGTGGGATTGTGAGCCGCCGCTGAAACCGCGATTTGTCGCGCGAGGTTCTTGCCGCGCTGACTGCACTCGGTGTTGTGAAAATGGACCTGGAACCTTGGGGCGAAGCTATCTTGCGATTGTGAATCCGGCGGCGGGAGGTGGGCGAAGCCGCAAACTGCTGGGCCCAGCGCTGGAGCGCCTGCGAGCTGGCGGCATCGATATAAGACTAGCGGAGACCCGCACGCCCGGCGAAGCGACGGAGATTGCGCGTGAAGCGTATGGGCGCGGCGTAAGGAACTTCATTGCGGTCGGCGGGGACGGCACTTCGTATGAAATCGTGAATGGACTCTACCCGCAGGCCCTCACGGGTCAGCCTCCGACGCTGGGATTCCTGCCGCTGGGCACGGGCAATTCCTTTCTGCGCGATTTCAGTCATGAGGGCGTGGAGTACGGGATTGAATCTCTGCTCGCTCAGAGGAGCCGAGCTTGCGACGTGATGCGGTTGCGTCACCGCACCGGAGTGATCCATTACATTAATTTGTTGAGTATGGGCTTTTCGGCGGATGTGGCAACTTTGCGGGCGCGGAGTTTCAGCGGTTGGGGAGAGTTCGGGTACTTTACATCGATTTTTCTGACACTGGCGCGATTCAACCGGCGGCCGTTTCCGGTTCGAATCGATGGCAGCGAGAGCTTTGACCGCCGGAGTTGTCTGTTCCTGACTTTCAGCAACAGCAAGTTCACGGGCGGAACGATGATGATCGCTCCGAAAGCGGAGATCGATGATGGACTGGTGGAATATGTGCGTTGGGGGCCGATTGGGCGATTGGGGCTGATCCGCAATCTGCCGGGCCTGTACGACGGTACGCATATCGAACATCCGCTGGCCGAGCGCAATGCCGTGAAGCGCGTTGAGTTCAATCTGGACGCACCTGTCGACGTCATGGTCGACGGGGAAGTGCTGACGCTGCACTGTGAGGAATTGGACGTGCTTCCGGGAGCGCTTAACGTCGTGGCGTGATGAGTGGCAGAGAAAATCATCGTGATATAAGGATGGGTCATGTCTGAAGAGCGGCGGAAACGGCAAGAAGAGCGCGACGCTAAAAAATCAGGGGATGGAAAGACGAAGAACGCGATGATTTACGGCGTCGTGGCAATTCTGCTGGTGGGAGCCTACATCGGGGTGCGGTACCACAAGAATCATAAGTACGATTCGTTCGCGCAGTGCCTGGCAACGAAGCGGGCTAAGATGTATGGACTTTACTGGTGTCCGCACTGCCTCGAACAGAAAGAGATGTTTGGCGCCTCGTTCCATTATGTGCCGTATGTGGAGTGCGCGATCAAGGGCTCGTCGGAAATGGCGCCGGAATGCAAGGCCGCGGGACTGAAGCTGTTCCCGAGTTGGCAGTTTGGGACCGAATCCCCGAAGGAAGGGGTTTTGTCGCTGGAAGCTTTGAGTGAGAAGACCGGGTGCAGCCTGCCGTGACGGATTCGGCTCCAGGCCCATCTTCTACTCCGGCGTTGCCGAGGGGCCGGGTTCTGTTCGGAGTCATTGCAGTGCTGTCGCTGGCGGGTGTGATCGTGTCGGCGGTGTCGTTGCAGCGGCACTATGCGAAGTCGGCAACCGCGCTCTGCGACTTCAATCAGGAGTTCAGTTGCGACATCGTGAACCGAAGCGAGTACTCGACGGTCGAGGGCATTCCGGTTGCTGGGATCGGCGTGGCCGGGTATGCTGCGCTGTTCGTGCTTGCGACATTCTGGAAGTCTCGCGCGGAGACGCCGAATCGCCTTCTGGCCGCGGCGATTGCGGGATTAACTTTTGCCCTGTACCTGACTTACATCGAAGCTTACGAACTGATGACCTGGTGTATTTTGTGTTTGATTTCGCTGCTGCTGATTTCTTTGATCTGTCTTCTGGCCATCATAGTGAGGGTAAGAGGTGCGAGCGCGTAGGGCGGGTCCACCGTTGTATTCTGATAGAACTTTTTTCTGATGGCAGAATTCCAGCAAACGGAATACTACAGCGCCGGATCTTCGGCTGGCGTGATCCGCGCCCAGTCGGCGACGGGAGATTTGCGGCTGCACGAATTTCGCAGCCGCGTTTTCCGTAACACGCGATTTCTGCGGGTATGGCTGCCTCCAGGATACGATGATGCGGATAACGCCGGGCGGAAATATCCGGTGCTGTACCTGAATGATGGGCAGAATTTGTTCGAGGCTGCGACCTCGTTTACCGGAGTCGAGTGGCAAGTGGACGAGACAGGCGACCGGTTGATCCGCGAAGGCGTGATTCCGCCGATGATTTTTGTGGGCATGGACAACGCGGGTCGAGAGCGGATCCGCGAGTATATGCCGCACCGCTCGCTGCATCCGATAATGCTGCGGGCGCACGGAACGCGGTATCCGGCGTTTCTGTTCAAAGAGGTGATGCCGTTTGTAGCCGGCAACTACCGCGTGGCGAACGGGCCGGAGAATACCGGGCTGGGCGGGTCGTCGCTGGGGGCTCTGATTGCGCTTTACACCGTGGCGGTGCGTCCGGGAGTGATTGGCCGGTTGCTGCTGGAAAGTCCGTCGCTGTGGGCCTCGAACCGGCAGTTTATCCGGCAGGGCCGCGGAGTCAAACGCTGGCCGGAACGCGTCTTTCTGGCAACGGGAACGGCTGAAGCCGGGAGGAAGGATAGGGATCAGAGTGTGGTGGACGATGTTCGCGAACTGGCGGGGATCATGCACCGCGCGGGATTGGACGACTCGAGACTGAAGTTGGTGGTCGACGACAGCGCCACGCACCACGAGTCGGCCTGGGCACGGCGGTTTCCTGAGGCGCTGGCATTTCTGTTCGGGAAGCGGGGATAGCCACTGCCGACCGTCCGATTCTGTCACGAAGATTCCACGATCCTCGCGGAACTCGCCGCAGCGGACGACGTGCTTCCGCGGGAGATGCTCCAGATCAAGGATAGGGTAGCCGCCATCGCGACGACCGAAAGCTGGACGTGCGTCCACCGCGCGAGAGGACCCAGCAGCGGAAGCATGTATACGAGGTAAAGAAGAGTTCCCAGCCGGCGAGTCGAGGGCGTGGATGGCTCACCGAGGAGCCAGTCGGCCAGCAGAAGAAACGCTGGCGCCAAAATCACCAGATCGTAAACCGTGAGGTGTGGTGCCACCAGCACACTTGCGAGGAGGAGGGCAGAGTAGCGCAGAGGCAGGGAGACGGTGCTGCGCTTCCAGCAGGCGATGGTCAGACCGAGCACGGCGGCGGCGCTCAGAACGTAAAGTGCAAGCGAGAGTGCGGGCCAGGGCACGAGCATATCCACTAGCATCGACCAGAAAGTTCGAAGGGAGTGAGTCTGATAGGGCTTGGGCTCGAGCAGGGGCAAGAGGGTGCGGACGTTCCGCAGCATCTGCATCCACTGACGGAGTGGTTCCGTTCCGTAGTAAAGAGCTCCCAGCGAGAGTTGTCCCGCGGCCGAAAGAGCGGCTCCCGCCAAGGTTTTCCAGGCGCCGACGAATACGAACACGATGACCGCGGCGAATGCGAGCTGCGGCTTAAAAATCAGACAGCCGAGAACCAGGCCGGCTAGGAATTCGCGGCGGTCGCGCAGCAGGAAAAACATCAGCGTGAAGCAGGCGAGCGCAATGGCGGAGGTTTGACCCCAGGCGATCAGATGAAAGAAAGCGGGAAACGCGGCGGCAAGGAGAACGACGGTTCCGGCGTGTTCGTGCAAGTTTGGGCAGGTACGCCAGATGCTGTAGCCGCAAAGAGCGTAGGTCACAACACTGCAACCCCACCACAGAATCAGCGCCCAGCCGTAGGAGAGATGAGCCAGCGGCGCGAAGCAAATCGAAACTTGCGGGGGATACAGGGGCAGGTACCGAATGCCCGCCGCTTCCGGCACCCGCTGGGCCGCCAGCGCGGCCTCGGCATTGATGTCATACAAATCTGCTCCGCGATGGGCGGACGCCAGCGAACCCAGTGTGTAGAAATGGAGAAAGTCGGTTCCCTTGAGATTTCCGTTGCGGTCGCGCAGGCCGGGAGTGGCGACCGTCCAGAGGTAGAGCGACCACAGACACAGGGCAACGATCGCGCCATGAGCGCGCAGGCGTTTTAAGGTCAACCAGTGTCCAGTGTGGGTTGCCATCAGCGGCCTAATGATATCGAAGCAGGAGCCGATTCCTACGAGAACATTACATTGCAGAGACTGACGATGCGCTTCGTGGTTGCCGGACGAACATCAACCACGACACCAGGAAAGGAAACAGAAGCACCAGTGCCGATGGCAGAAGCGGAAGGCGGCTTAACGAATCCAGCCGCGGGGGGTGCGCTAGCAGCGCGAGCGAAGCGATCCATGGCCAAGCTGCGAGCGCGGTAAATGCTGACCGGCCGAGGCGTGGCAACTGGCTCCAGTCGCGCAGCAATATCATCACGGGGAGTAACAGGAGCACGTGGTTGAACGGCGTCAGCAGGGGCATAACCAGGGTGGAAGCTATGAAAAACAGTGCCAGCGTCTGAATAAACTCGGGCGAATCCGCTGTCGCCTTTCGGTTCCGCCAGGCAAACGCGAGGAGAGCGGCGACGAGCAAGACCGATAATGCGGATCCAACCCAATCCCCCAGCACCAGCCGGAGGGGCGACGTGGTGGGAAAATATTTTCGGTAGGCTTCGAGGCCTTCGATGAAGTATCGCGGCCAGCCGGGCAGGAGGAGTTCTGCGGCGCCGGCTAATAGGGCAAAAGCGATGCCGAATCCGGCGGGCAGTGGCCATCTCTTTTTCCATTCACCAGTGCTCCAGAGCAGAAACCACAGCAGGCACAGCGCCATCATCTGCGGCTTGATCGTGGAAAGGGCAAGCAGAACGCCGGCAATGAAATAGCGCCTGCGGGTCGCGCACCAACTGGCAAGCGCGAGCAGGAAGGCAACGAACAAGCCAAACTGGCGCAAGCGCAATCCCTGGGCGATCTGCGGACTGCTCAACACGAAGAGAACGAACGCGGCGATGGCCAGCGGCGGTGGACGCCAGCGCGCCACTTCTAGCCAAATCCAAACGCTGATGGCCGTGAACAGGGCGAAGACCAGAGGGGCCCAGGTTTGCAGCGTCGCGAAATCTGCGTGAACCGTGGCAGCCAGCACGAGCACTACGTATAGGGGATACGCGAACCGTTGTTCGTCGATGATCTCGGACGCGGGTTTGTCGTAAGTCTGCTCGATGGGATGGCCATAGAAGGCCATCTGAATTTCATGGCTCACTTCTTTGCCGTAGGGATTGCGGCCGTTGAGCAGGAGTTCGCGGGTGCCGACCCAGCGCGGATAAAGGTCGCCCATTTGCTCCTTCAGGCGGCCATGCTGCACGTTCACGTAGTATTCCCACGGGAGCACGACGCGGTGCATGTAAATCCAGCTGATGGTGCCCGCCATGACAGCCAGTGCCAGCCAAAGCGAATTTCGCATGTGCTCTATTCGTCCCGCAACAGGGCATTGCTTCAGCCACAACGACAATAAAATAAAAACGGCCTCCACCCGTCAACCGTGGGGGAGGCCGGTGATGCTGAGTTACTTGCCTGCGGGTTCCTTTACGCCGATCTCTTCGAAAAGGCCGTCCACGATCTGAATCATTTCGTTGTCGACGACGCGGTTCTTGGCGATCGCCTCTTTCAAGGGGATGGAGACGATCTTGTTGGAGCGCAGCGCCGCCATGCAGCCGAATTCGCCGCGATGCACCATGTCGATGGCGCCCAGGCCGTAGCGCGTCGCCAGAACGCGGTCAAAGGCGCTGGGAGAGCCGCCGCGCTGGATGTGTCCCAGCACGACCGCGCGGGTTTCGAATTTTGTACGCTTTTCAATCTCGCGGGCGAGAACGTTGGCGATGCCGCCCAGTTTGGCGTGACCAAATTCGTCCTTGCCCATGTCTTGTATCACGGGCGCGCCTGAGCTGGCGTCGGCAGAAAACTTTGCGCCCTCGGCCACAACCACGATCGAGAAATAGAGGCCGCGTTCGTGGCGCTGGCGAATCGATTCGGCGACTTTGTCTACGTTGAACGGCCGTTCGGGAATCAGAATCACATCGGCGCCGCCGGCAATGCCGCTGTAGAGCGCGATCCAGCCGGCGTCGCGGCCCATGACCTCGACGACGATGACACGGTTGTGCGCTTCGGCGGTGGTATGCACGCGGTCGATGGATTCACAGACGATGTTGCAGGCGGTATCGAATCCGAAGGTGTAGTCGGTTCCACCCAGGTCGTTGTCGATGGTTTTCGGCACGCCCACGACTTTGATTCCAGTTTCGTGGAGCTTCTGCGCCACCGACAAGGTGTCGTCGCCGCCGATGGCGATGAGCGCGTCAAGCTTGTGCTTTGCGATGGTGTCGGTGCAGCGCTGAATGCCGTCCGGACGCTTGGATGGGTTGGTACGCGAGGTGCGCAGAATGGTTCCGCCGCGGGGCAGAATTCCGCTCACCGCCTCCAAGTCGAGCGGCATGGTCTGGTCTTCGATCAGGCCGCGCCAGCCCTCCATGAAACCCACAAATTTGTCGTGATAGTGGAACACGCCTTTGCGTACTACGGCGCGGATGACTGCGTTCAAGCCCGGGCAATCGCCCCCGCCCGTTAACATGCCAATTTTCATCCTAAGCTCCCGTTTGAGTATGAGTTCAGAAAGAAATCCTCCGAATACACCCCGAGTGCGGGTACGACAAAATGGTCCAGACGCTGGGGTGAAGATCGGTCGGAGCAGATAGAGTAACACTAAACGGGAAGAGGCCAAAGGGCGGGACGCCGGAGAAAATCGATCAGGTGCGGGCTTGCGTGCGGGTCTGCGCTGATATTCCTCCCATGGACTTTGCATTCCGGCCCGGGAAGGGCACGACTTCCAGTCGGCCGTAACGAACGCTGAGGAGTGCGGCTTTAGCCACTGAGGTCGCTTTTTGGAGCACACCTCAGCGGCTAAAGCCCTTCCTTCAACCGACATCCTGTCGGCACGAGTAGAACTCGTGCCCTTCCCCGTTATTGTTCACTTGGAATCTCCCCCGTTAGGTTCTCCGCCCGTTCCGCGATAAACTGCATGCACATGCGAGTCATGGGCATTGATTGTGGCGGAGAGTACACCGGCTACGGCGTGGTCGAGATGTACGAGAGCGGTAAGCTTTGTTGCCTGACTTGCGGTGCCATCAAGCTTTCGCCGCGCGAAGTGCTGCCGCGGAGGCTGTCGCGCATTTTTACCCGGCTCGGCGAAATTATTGTCCAGCACCAACCCGATGAAGTGGCGATTGAAGATGTTTTCTATGCGCTCAATGTGAAGTCCGCCCTCAAGCTGGGGCAGGTACGTGGAGTGGCCATGCTGGCTGCCGCCGCGGCTGGCTTGGAAGTCGCCGAATACTCGCCGCTGACCATTAAGTCGTCGGTGGTGGGCTACGGGCGCGCCGAGAAGCAGCAGGTGCAGCACATGGTCACGCGGTTGCTTGCACTTTCCGCGCCGCCGGAGCCTATGGACGCTTCCGACGCGCTGGCTATTGCCATTTGCCATCTGCACACGGCGGGGACGCTCAGCCGGCAGCGGGCCGTGGCCCGGTAGGGTTCACTCGTCCATCGCACATTTGGCATAATTGCGTGGTGTGGTCTGGGTTTGAGTCCATTGCAAGAAAGAATTCTGAGGCTGATTCTGAGGCTGATGACCGGAAGCGGGAAAGCGGGATCGCATTGCGCAGGATCGTGGCAGCGACGGTCGCTTTTCCTTTTCGCCGAAGCTTTCGTTCTTCTCTGCAGCGTTTCAACTCGTGCAGCCGAGCCCGCCACGATTACTTTCTCGCTGGACTTTCCCGACTCCGAACCCGAACACTATGCCATTGCAGTGCAGTCCGACGGCCACGCCCGCTATGAATGTGTGGCGAAAATCTCTGCCGACTCGAACGAGCGCGAGACCTACCAGACGGAATTCAGCTTCACGGACGCCACGCGCGCCCGGATTTTCGAGCTGGCCGCGCAAGCCCATTACTTTTCTGGCAAGGTCGATTCTGGCAATCGCAAGCTGGCCTTCACCGGCAACAAGAAGTTGACCTACAAAGATGGGCCGAAGGAAACTGCCGCGGCTTACAATTTTTCTTCCCTGCCGGCCGTCCAGCAGCTGACGACTTTGTTTCAGAGCGTGGGCGCGACGCTGGAGTTCGGACGCCGTCTTGCCTACTACCATCGCTACCAGAAGCTTGCCCTCGACGACGAGTTGAAACACATGGAAGACGAGGCCAAGCGTGGTGACCTCTTGGAACTGCAAGCCGTAAAGCCGTTTCTGCAGGAAATTTACGACGACAGTTCTGTGCTCAACGTGGTGCGGGCGCGGGCACAGCGACTCATGGAAATGGGCGCGGGAGCGGCTCCAGCTCGCTGACGGGTTCAGGATCGCGACACCCCGGCCACGGGCCGCCAATCGATATCCCCCAGGGCATAAGTTTTTACAATTGTTTTTGCCAAACCGTGCTCTAATAGGCAGCGAAGACCTTTGGGGGTTGCTTATGTCCAAGCTATCGCTCTCCAGAATCAGCATGGTTCTTCTGACGGCCGCTGCCTGCGTGCTTCTTGCGCTGCCCGCTCTGGCCGGTTCGCAGGCGCGCATCGTTCGCCTGAGCGACGTGCAAGGTTCGGTGCAGATCAATAAAAACACAGGCATGGGATTTGAAAGCGCATTTCTCAACCTCCCCATCACGCAGGGGACACAGGTGAGGACGCGCGACCGCGGCCGCGCCGAAATCGAGTTCGAGGACGGCAGCGCGCTGCGCCTGACTCCCAACACGACCGTGGAGTTCAGCACGCTCGGGGTCGACGACTCGGGCAAGCGCATCTCGATGATCCATCTGGTCGAGGGCATGGCCTACGTGAACTGGCTGGGCAAAGACGAATTCAGCATGAATTTCTCTCGGGAGACGATTGCGCTCGACCGTGCGGCTCATTTCCGGGTCGAAAGCTCGCCGAAATCGGCCCAGCTGGCCGTGTTCAGAGGCGAGGCCAACGTGGAAGGTCCGGGCGGCAAAGTAGTGGTCGACAAAAAGAAGACTGCGACCTTTGACGCGGCTGATGACGACAAGTACACCCTGGCGGACAAGATTGCGGAGGCTCCGCTCGATTCGTGGGACAGAGAGGCCAGCGCCTACCACGAGCAGTACGCGAAGAATAATTCGTCGCCGTATGGCTATGGAGTCAGCGACATGAACTATTACGGCGCGTACAGCAACGTTCCCGGCTACGGGATGATGTGGCAGCCGTTCTTTACCGGGGTTGGATGGGATCCGTTCATGGACGGCGCCTGGTCGTTCTATCCTGGCATGGGTTACATGTTTGCGTCGGCGTATCCGTGGGGATGGATGCCCTATCGCTACGGGAACTGGATGATGGTTCCGGGAATGGGCTGGATGTGGCAGCCGGGGGGATATAGTACGTGGCTCACCGCGCCGAGTTATGCCGGGACGTTGCCGGCTAATTTCCATCCGCTGGTTGCGCCGGCTGAGGGGACAGGAAGGACGGTTGCGGTCGGGAGGGGTGGAGCTACTTCTGCTTTGCCTTCGTCGTTCCTTACGGTGAGATCTGGCTCGGCGGGCATGGGGATTGCGCGCGGTTCGCTGGAGGATCTCCGTCATCTGAACCATGAAGTTGCCAAGAACGGATTTGCCAGGGTGTCGCCGACGCCGCAGTTCGCTGGGCGATCGGCGGCGAGTTCCGGCTTTAGCGCCCCGCTCAGCAGCGGGACGGCCGCGCCGGTGGGACACAGCACGTCGGCTGGGCATGCTGCTGCTGGAACGCATCGGTAGAGTTGGGGCTTTTAATGTGAACGCAAACGGGGCAGCCTAATCGGCTGCCCTGTTTGTTTGGATCTGAGAATTCCGCGTCTACCGCCGCAGGCTTACAGATGTGATCACTTTCTCGCAGAGCGATTGCAGGTCCGTCGACGAGGCGTGATCCCAGCTGCAGCTGACCGGCACAACTTTTCCCCATGGGGTAAGCATGAGCCCGAGTACGCCGTGAATGTTGGCCAGATCGCGCTGGGTTGCGCTGAAATCGGTAATCAGCCCGGGATATCCGTCGAGCGTGGTGCTGATGAAGTCGGTCCCAATTCCCGGCTTCGCCGCCAGCCAGACGTAATTGTCCAGATAATATTTGGCCTGTTTCCTGAGTTCTTCGTCGTCGGTTAGACCCTGCGAACGGCGATCCAGCGCCGGCCCGACGGAGATATTCACGACTTTGTCGCCCCGGTGGGCGAGATACACGGTGCGCAGGGGGGTGTCGTCGGAAACCTGCACGTCTCCGGGCAAGGCCACCGAAACGGTCGCGCAGAACCACGCGTCGCGGCACAAACCCTTCTCGTAGCGGGTGAATCCGGCAGGAGTTGCGACCAGCGTTTCAGAATCCACGACCAGCCGCGTGCTTCTCTTCACCACGGCCGGCTTCGCCGCCAGAATCATCGGATTTGGAAGAAGCGTTTTTGTAATGGGGACGGGTGTAGTTCCAGACTCAGGATCGGGAGTTGACTCGAAGCGCTTCAATGCCGTCAGCCACTCGACAGAGTGCTGATCGGGCAACAGTCGCGCCCGCGCCTCTTCCTGGAAATGAAACGTCATAAAGGGATAACGGCCGGGATTGTCGGACCGCATGCTCGACATATCCGGCATGGGGTTCTCCGGGTCGTCGGCGTCGTCCGGGTCGGCAGGGTCGTTGCCGGGCGAATCGCCGTCGTCGTAAGGGGAAGCCAGAGTCAGCTTGTTGTCGATGTTTTGGGAGCGGTGCAGCCAAGCGACGTGGTGCGTCGCGGGATCGAGCAGCAGCGAAATGTGCAGAACGGCTGCGACGGCATTGTTGCCCGCGCCCGGTACGGTGCGTCCGCCGCTGGCGGTGCCGACGGCGGGAAGGTCGATGGGCGAGAAAACATATTGCGACGTCACCCAGGCGCACGATTTGCCGTCGACTTGCACCAGATTGCGGAAACGCAGGTCGGCCCCGCTCAGTTCGAGATCCTTCAAAGCGCGGTCGCGGGCATAGGCAAACTGTCCGCGGGGCTTCCACGACGCGCCTTCGGCCACGGGTTGCGGCGAGAACTCGGTCTGCAAGAGATCCTGGGTTACTCTTCGCAGCAGATCGCCGCCATCCCAATACTTGAAATAGCCGTCGATGCTGCGGCTCATCTCGGTTTCGCCGTGCGGTCCCACGCGGAACATGACGGGAGAGGACTGCATGGCGGCCAGCCGCTTTTGGAAGTCGGGGGCGGAGAAGAGCGCGCAGCGCACGCTGGTAACGCGGGTCTCACTGTATTGGGCTTCAACCGGAATGTTGCCATCTTTGTCGGCGGGCAGCGGGCGCAGCGTAACAATCGCCGCCATGGCATAGTCACACGGACCGCGTGCCGGGAAGAGGTTTGCTCCGCTGGCATCGGCAACGGGCAGGAAAGAACCGGCCGCTTCGAGTTCGTAGCGCAGCACCTCGCCCGGTTTGAAATCAGCCTGCAACAGCAGCTTGTGCTGTCCAGATCTGGATTGGGCGCGCGCCACGGTTGGTCCCACGCAGAGCAACAGAGCGAGGCTGGTCACGAAAATGGAGTGCAGTCGCGGCATAGGCATTCCGTTTAGGGATCCTCATCTTCTGGGGGATCGCCGTTCGGATCAGCGTAGGTCTTGCGAATGGAGGACGATTGCAATTCCTGGTACTGCGCCGATTTTATGATTGCGTCGCAGACGCTATCGCCCGCGGCGGAATCTTCTTCGCGATAGACGCAGGCAAAGCCAAAGTTGCCGTAAGGTGAACCTGCGACCGTGCTCACACCACGATATTTGAGCGCGCCTGCGGTAATAGTGAAGTGAGTAATCAGCCCGTTGGTCCAGTCGATGCGAACGTGCTCATCGAGTGCGATGTGCGCCGCACGGCCAAAGTATTCCGGGCGGGCAAACCATTCCTGCAGAAACGCCCGCTTGAAGCTGTCCGCCGTGTACTTGAGGTCGGTTGACTGGGCCGCATAGACGCGGATGGCGCGGCTGGAGTCCTCCTCGTGGCCGGACATCGGAATTGATACCGGCCGGGGCTCCTGCTCGGCCCGACTCCATTTCGGACTCTTGGGGAGCGTGATCGAGAATTCGTAGCAAGGCTGGAGTGTACACAGCCGCATTCGCCAGACGCCGCCGCCGTCGGGCCCGTCGTCTTCGTCGGTAAGCTTCTTGCCGGACACGTGGTTTGGAGCCGAGTGTTCCTGGCGTGTCCTGCGGGCGAGGTCGCCGAGCGACTGCCCTGAACTGTCCTGCGCCGGGGCGGTTAAGGCGGTGCAGGAAATAAGCACAGTGAGCAGGACGCAGGTGCGAGTTGGGTTCGACGAAAATTTCATGGCAAGCGCAACGAATTCACCAGCGTCGTACACACAACTTCCGCGTCAGCAAAGTGCTCTTCCGGCGCGGCGCATCCCAGCAGAAATTGCTTGCCTAGATTCTCGATCAAGACTCGTTCCCCGATCCACCACCGTTTCTGGTCTCTCTGGTAGCGAAAGCGGGTCATCAAGGCGGGCCTGCCCTCGATGGTCAGGTCTTGAGTGCTGACGCTGTCCGGCTTTTCCCGGGACCATCCGTTGGCATTGGCCAGATCGCGCATGCGGATGTAGTCCGGATCGGTCAGACTGCGGTAGGGAGCATTTACATCGGCTGGCCCGGCATAGAGCATGACTGATTCGCCATCGAGCGCGGCCTTGAAGATGTATTGTCCGTTGGTTCGCGAAACCACTTCGGCCTTTTCAGGGATCACGACCGAGGCTTCCGAGCACTGTTGCGGATTCTGGCAATATTGCAGAACGAAAGGCTGGAAGCCCGTGGGGGCCAGGGTGGTTCCTTCCGCGCTGTCGAGCTTGGCCTGTGCTTTGTCATGCGGGGCTTGGCGCGTCTGGCGCGCCAATTCCGCCAGGGAAGGGCCTTGCGATCCCGATTCGCCGGACGCGGCCTCCTGCGCCGGAGTTGTCCCGGACGTAGCTGGAAGCGCAGCTGCAGGAGTCTTGCTTGCCGGTTTTTCCGAGATCGAGGCGGGATGTACGACGATGTCTTCCTTCAGCTGAATCGAAGGATAGATGATCTGATCGCACATCTGGAACGTAGTTTGCTCGTCATGGATACGCGCATTCGCAGCTGCCTGCACCTTCCGCTGATCCGTACCGTACGTCTGCCGATCGCGATCACTGCAGGTATTGTGGCCGTAGTTGTCGTAAATTGTGCAGGAATGCATGTCATCCGGGCTGACGCACATGACCGGAACCAAGCTGTTGGAACCCACGATGAATTCGATCGATCCCCAGACCACGTGGCCCAGCAAATAGGGATTACCCTGCCACGCGCACCGAAAAGCCCGATGCGAGCCTTGCTTGATAGGCGAGCAGTAGGCTTGCGCACCGTGGAGGCCGGCGAGTTGACGCACCACATTCATGAGATCGACGTCGCTGAGATCGGCAGGAATCGGAATGGGATTTCCCGCAACTACTTCGGTGTTAGTGATGCCAAGACGAGAACCGAGCAGCACGGCTCCGCCATTGTCGCGGCCCTCAAGGCTGAATGGAAAAGGAACGAACAGCCGGTAGTCGCCGGCGTTGTAATTGGTGAAGCCGGTGGGAGCGTTTGCCGCGGCTTCCTGCTCCTGCTGCATGTCGTCGACCAGTTCCTGCGCCTTGCTGGACTTAGCGTCCGCGGCCGAAGCATGCTGGGCGCGGGTTTGGCGGGCCAGGTCGCCGAGCGGGTTGCTGGGAGTTTCAGAGTCTTGTCCCCAGGCAAAGGCGCCGACGCATACCAGCAACACGGCAATTGCCGGCATCAAAAACCTGCGTCTCATGGCAGTCGCAAGGATGCAATCAACCCGGAACAAATCGCGTCTCCATCGGCGAAGGTATCTTTTGGCGCCATGCAGCCGACTACTAGCTGGGCGTCGTTGTTCTCGACCTCGGCCCGCTTGGCGATCCAGTCGGCGGCGCCTTTTTTGAATCGCATCTGGGTGATGAAGGCCATTTTTCCGTCCAACTTCGTCTGCTCGGCGCTGATGGTGGAAGATGTTCCGGGGTCCCGCTCGCGCTCGGGATCCACCAGCTGCTTCCAGCGAACCGTGCTGCCATCGCTCGGGTTGCGACCCGGGCAGCTCTCGGTGCCGGCCGGACCCATCAGCAGAAGGAACGACGCTCCCTTAACCTTGGTCTCAAACACATATTGCTTGCAGTCTGAACTGACCAGCTGGGCATCGACGGGAACCAAGACTGACGCATTCCAGCACTGCTGGGTGTGGCTCTTGCAGTAGGTGAAAGCCTGTACTTTGAATCCGGCGGGAATCGTGCTCTGTGGGGCTGCAGTCGCAGCAGGGGCGGGCGCGGTTGCGGCTCGGGCAGCCGGGGGCTGGTGCAACTGGCGCGCTATGTCGGCCAGAGAGACAGGCCCTTCGGCGTCTGCGGGCGGCACGGCGCCGGCGGCGGGTGCAGCCGCTTTTGTTGAATCGAGTGCTGCGTCGGGACTCGGCGCGGATTTGGGAGAGTCCATGACGGCGTCCGATGCAGTTAGAGTCGCCTTCTGTGCGGCGGATCCTTCCTTGACGCGAATCGACTGAAACACGGAATCGCACTTCTGCCAGGCTGTCCTCACATCCTGGTCCTCGCGCTGCATGACCTCGCGCGCGTATCTCTTCGCCTTGTAGGAGGCGTTAGGGTTGTTAAGGATGTCGCGGGCCCGGCTCTCGGTATTGGCGACGCAAAGCACCGGAAGGACCCCGCTCGCTCCCCGGACCAGCATGGCATTGCCGCTGACCGAGTGCCCAAGCAGCCTTGCGCCGGCCAGGCTGCACTGATAAGCGCTGCGGCCCACCACTGTCGATTTCGTGCAGTTCGCGGACTCGGCGTATCCGCGCGCGAACTGTCTGGCGGCCTCGGCGAAGGCGTCGTCGTTTTCCAGGTGCAGCACAATGGGATTGCCCGCCAGCACCACTGGCCGGGTGCTTCCCACCTGGGGACCGGTCAAAACCACGCCGCCCACGTCATGCGCGTCGATGGTGAAAGGAGCCGGAGCCCAGATTTTGTATGCGCCGGCGTTGTAGGTCTTGAACCCGGCTGGAGCATCCTTGTCTTCCTGATCCTCGGCCAGTTGATCGACGATTTGCTGGGCCTGGCTGGCCTCTGCCTTGGGCTGGGCCTGCTTCTGGGCGCGCGCCTGCCGGGCTGTGTCGGCCAGAGAGCTGCCATCTTGTCCCCGCGCGGGCAAGCCCGGCACGACAAGGAGAAAAAGGGCGACAATCATCGCCGACTGACCAAAGATCTTCTTGTGAGCGACGACTGAAAGCAGTGAAGTACTATGCATTCGCATCTCCGTCTTGGAAATCAGTTCGAGCCGGTCAGGGTGTTGGTCGGCTGCACGACGGCGTCCGGTACATCGAATGTGATGGGCGCGTTGTAATCGGAGAACGAAGACCGCAACTGCAGCCAATCGACGGTCAGCTCATAGGGAAGATGATCTTCGAGGCCGAGGCAGACGGTGTCGTGCTCCAGGCCGCTGGGCGCGCCCTTCATGGTGACCAGCCACTCGCGGCAGCGCACGCCGTTCACGGTTTTCTTGTCGCCCTTCTGCAGGATGCCGCGCTGGATCATGGTGGCAATTCGCGGCATCAGGGTGTTGTCGTTGCCCTGGGCGAGGGCGCCGCAAAACCAGGCGGGCGGGTGCTCGCGGGCAAATCGAGGTTTCGACCAGGAACCATCACTTTCGCGGTGATACTCCTCGGTCGCGAAGTGTACTTCGTCGCGGGTCATATCCATCGCCGGTATGTCGGTGTCGGTTTCGTGCCATTGATAGTGATAGAGGTCGCGGGGGCAGTCGACTTCCCACAGCATTTCCTTGTGACGAGTTCCGGCGCTTGCGGTAACCGAAGCGCGGAAGCTGTGCACCTGCTTCATGGCCTCGAGAGTTTTCTGGAATTCCTTTTCTCCGCTGCCAGTGAACAAATAGCTAGCCGCCCAGCCCACAATGGCCACGGCCACCGCCAGACGCACCACCAGCCAGACCCAATAGCGTTCGCCCGACATAGACCTCTCCCGAGTAAGCTCTCAGGCTAGGTTAATGGGCGCCAGGTCGAGGAGAAAGTTACCGACGTACTGAACAAACGTCCGATTTTGGCCGGGAATTGCGGGTTTAGCCCGGGTTTTCTGGAAAGGCAATTCTGCAACGGCAGAGGAACTCCTAGACCTTGTCATCCTGAGCGAAGCGAAGGACCTGTGCAATTGGCCAGGGATTACATAGGTCCTTCGCTTCGCTCAAAATGACAAGGCTGGTTGGACTACTCACGCGACGACCACTCCGGCATATCCTACAACCATGTTGCGGTCGCCGGAAATGTCGCCGGAAGTGGCATACTTCACCAGTTCGGCGGACTTTGCGCCCAACTGCCGAGCGGCCGTGAGCATGGCCACGGCGGGGCCGAAGCCGCACATGCTGATGTTCTGTTGCGTGACCGCGTCGAAGAGTCCGCGCGGATCGAGCGAGAGGATGCGTTCGATCGCACGGTGATCCTTGGCGCGCGTCACCGCGTCCGACTCGTAATGATTCATGTCACTTGAAGCTACGATCAGGACAGGATCGCTCTGCGCGGCAATCACATCTGCCATGGCCTTGCCCAGATGTTCGAGAACTTCGAACTGTCCCGTTCCCAGTGCAATGGGAACGAAACTGAGTTCCGGCTGACGCAGCAGCAAGAATGGAATCTCGACTTCAGCCGCATGCTCGCCACGATGCGCTGCCGAGTCTTCCTGCAGTGCAGGGAAGCGTTCCTTCAAAGCTGCAGCGAGTTCGGCATCGAGGGGAACGTCGCCCAGCGGCGTCTGCCAGGCGCCTTCGCTCATCATGGCGAACGGGCGGCCCATCCCGGTATGGTTCGGGCAGAGCACGATGCAACGCTTGGGCACATTGATGCAGGCAAAGACCGCGCCTGCCACATGCCCGGAATACATGTATCCGGCATGCGGGGCGATGCAGCCCAGGGCTGCCAGCGGAGCCTGCTTCGTGGAAAGGGACTGCGACAGAAAGCCGAGCGCTTCGGTACGCAGCTCGTCAGGATCGGCAGGATAGAAACGCCCTGCCACAGCGGGATGACGCAGAATGGTAGTGGTCATGGCCCCTCCTCGTCCGCTGGGACCAACTGCTAATGCTATGACTCGGTGTGTGCGTTGCGCAAGGCCCGATAGACCGCCGCGCTTTCTTCAAGACTGAGCGTCTCGGCGCGGGCCGTGGCCTTCACCTTGGCCTCAGCCAGAGCGCGCTTCAACTCTGCTCCCTCGTACTTTTCTTTCAGATTGTTCCACAGAGTCTTGCGTTTTTGTCCGAACGAAAGGCGCAGAAAATCGATGAAGCCGTCGCCGGCCACTCCCAGCTTTTCCTGCTGCGGATCGATGGTCAAGCGCAGCACCGTGGAGTGCACTTTGGGCGGAGGCACAAACGCCCCGGGCGGCAGGGTGAAGAGCTTTTCCACGCGGGCGTACAACTGCGCTGTGGCCGAAAGCATGCCGTAATCGCTGCCGCCCGGCTCGGCGGCGATCCGATCCGCAACCTCGCGTTGCACCATGATCACGATGCGGTCGAAGTATTTCGAAAATTCAAACAGCCGCAGCAAAATGTCAGAGGTAATGTAATAAGGAAGATTTCCCACCACTTTCATAGGCTCGGGCTTGAGGTCGATGCCGGGACGGCTCAGGCCAGGCTTCGGTCCGAAGAGGGAGTCGAAGTCGATGTTCAAAACGTCGGCTTCAATGATCTCTACGTTTCTCGCCATGCCGAACTTCAGCCGCAGCTGCGCCGCCAGCACGCGATCGAGTTCCACGGCGATCAGACGCCGCGCCCGCCTGGCCAGCGGCGACGTCAGAATGCCGCGTCCGGGGCCGATTTCGAGCACCGTGCTCTGCGATACGTTGCCCAACGCGTCGACCACGCGCGCGGCAAGGTCTTCGCTGGCCAGAAAGTGCTGTCCCAATTTAGGCTTGCTTTGCGGGCGGCGCGTCGATGCAACCTTTGGCACGTTGACCCTCGCTGCCTCGGGAAGTAGACTTTGAGGTTGGTCCCAGCATCGTAACCGCCGGACCCTCAGGGCCCCGAGACTCATTCATAATAGCCTGCGCCGCAGAAACCGTGCGCGTCTGGAGGTTCAGCACTCATGAATATCGCATTCGTCGCTTCGGAAGGTGTTCCATTTTCAAAAACCGGCGGGCTGGCCGACGTCGTCGGAGCGCTGCCGCGCGCCCTTGCTGCCTTGGGCCATCACGTCAGCGTCTATCTGCCCCGCTATCGTCAGACCAAGCTGAGCGATCCCGCGACGGTGGTTCGGAGCGTCACCGTGCCGTTCGACGACGAGTACCGTTTCGCATCGGTGTTGAGCGGGGGCAGCGTGGGCGGAGTTCGCTTTTATTTTGTCGAGTACCCACCATACTTCGACCGCGACGCCCTGTACGGCACGCCGGCGGGGGACTATCCCGACAACGCAGAGCGCTTCGCTTTGTTCTCGCGCACTGTGCTCGAAGCTTCGAAAATCCTGGGCGTCCCCGACGTTTTTCACTGTCACGACTGGCAATCGGCGCTGGTTCCGGTTCTGCTTCGCACGATCTATGCCGAAGACCCTGCTTTCCGCAACGTGGGAACGGTGTTCACCATCCACAACATGGGCTACCAGGGTTTGTTCCCGCCCGATATCCTCCCGCTGCTGATGCTGCCTTGGGATCTGTTCACGATGTCGAAGATGGAATTTTTTGGCCAAGTAAACTTTCTCAAAGGCGCGTTGACTTACTCAGATTTCATCACCACGGTCAGCAAGAAATACAGCCATGAGATTCAGACGGCAGAATACGGATTTGGACTGGAAGGCGTGCTGCACGACCGCGCCTCGACCGTGACTGGAATTCTAAACGGGGTCGATTACGAGGAGTGGAGTCCGCAGACGGACAAGTTCACGGCAGCCAAATTTTCGCCGCAGGATATTTCCGGGAAGGCGAAGTGCAAGCAGGATCTGCTGGCGGCTTTCGGAGTCACCAACGCCGACCCGAAGCTGCCGGTGATCGGAATCGTCTCGCGCTTCGCCGCCCAGAAAGGTTTTGATTTGATTGCGCAGATCGCGGATCGACTGGCGCGCGAAGAAATGATCATCGTCGCTCTCGGCGCCGGCGACAAGACCTACGAAGAGATGTTCCTGCGCCTCAACAAACAGTTCCCCCACAAGATTGCAGTGAAGGTCGCCTACGACAACGCGATCGCGCATAAGATCGAAGCCGGTGCCGACATGTTCCTGATGCCGTCGCGCTACGAGCCCTGCGGCCTGAACCAGATTTACAGCCTCAAGTACGGAACGGTGCCCATCGTGAGGGCCACCGGCGGCCTCGACGATACGATCGAACCCTGGGACGCCCGCACTGGGAAGGGAACTGGCTTCAAGTTCACCGAATACAACGGGGAGTCGCTTTTGCTGACGATCAAACAGGCTCTCGAAGCCTATCGCGACCAGACAAGCTGGCAGGCGCTCATGCGCAACGGCATGAACAAAGATTTTTCCTGGAATGCGTCGGCCCGCGAGTACGGGAAGATCTATGATCGTGTGAAGCAAATGCGTGGGGCAACGCCGGCCGCGCCGGAAAAAGTGCTGGTGTAGTTATGGCTGTTTCTGAAGTTCCTGTTTCTGCAGGTCAAAGATCGAAACAGTCTCGCCGTCTGCGTTCTTGAACACAACATGAATCGACTTTCCGTCAGGCGCAACGGACATTTGTTTGATCGAAACCATTTTCCCGTTGCGCTTGGAGGTCAGCTCAACTGTGTCTGGACCTAAGCGTTTCGCGGAGACCATCGTGTCGCCAGGGTCGTCCTCGACGGGATAGTTCTTTCCATCGAACTTTGCGTTGAACTTTTCGCCCAGGGGAGTCTCCGCGCTGAAGCCATCAGCCGTGCACTTGTATTGGGTGATCGAGCCGTTTCTGGAACGATGGGTTTCGTAGGCACGCCAGGAACCGGAAACGGCGTGCGAGCCGGCAGGTGCTTTGGCGATTCGTCGACTGCGAGTCGCAATCGTGACGGTCGCTGCTTCCGTCGTGTCTTTTATCAGTTGGGTCAGCGTACCTCCGTCCGGAGAAACCGCGTCGACTTCCGTGAACATCGTCTTCCCGGCCTTTTTGGCGATGAATACAACTGTGTGGGCGTCCACTGTTTGAACGTTCGCCGTGTCCCAGTACGCCGACTCCGCAACCTGGTGGTCGTCGCCGTCGGCCGCGATTTCCATGTTCGCCAGGCAACCCGAGCAGCGGAATATTCCTTTGGCAAGGAGATAGACTGCCGGTTCCTGCGGAGGCTGAGGAGTAAACAACCAGGTGCCATCGAACGGACTTTGGCTGAATGCCACTGAAGACGAAAGGAGCAGAAGGAGGACGAGTCTTTTCATAAACGAGCCTCACGGGTGCAAGAACCGCATCTTAACTTGATGTTGGTTTACGGAATGCCAACCATGCGTATGCCAAGGTGAGTCCGAGTGAGCCGTATACCGCCGCGTTCATGGGAGCAAGCAGGAAAAAGATGGCTACCGGCGAAGGATCGAACATCATCTTTACGAGATACATCGGACACAGCGGAAGCATGAGTTGGGGATCGAAGTTCCATCTGCTGGGCGCGAAATAGGCGATTACCGCTACGAGATAGAAAATTGCCGCGAAGCCACCGAGCATTTTGACGGGCGCTGAAAACACCTGTGCATCGTCCCGATCTTTCTTGCACGCTTTCGCAATCCACGAGCGGGGCAGCAGCGCAACCGTCACGCTGAAAATGCCCACCAGCGCCAGGGCAATCACAAATATGACCCATTCGCTCTGCACTGGCAGTTCAGCGCCCCGCAGCATCACGTAAGGAGCGGCGGTCAAAAGCGAAATCGACCCGCAGACAAAGAAAACGATGCGAGATGTAGTCCTGATAGCGCGTCCAGACATGATGCGGATTCTAACAGTCGCGCCGGGTTGAGCGCCGGATTGCGGTGACCGGACGAGTGGAAGCGCCGCTGCTAAAATCCTTGAAGCATGGCTGCCACGCGCCAGCCCGCGTTCACCCGCATCATCTTCCACGTTGATATGGATGCCTTCTTTGTGTCCGTGGAAGAACTGTTCGATCCGTCCCTGAAAGGCAAGGCGGTCGTAGTCGGCGGGCAGCGGGACGAGCGCGGAGTCGTTTCCGCGGCTTCGTATGCAGCGCGAAAATTCGGAGTGCATTCGGCCATGCCGCTGCGCACGGCGGCCAAGATGTGTCCACAGGCGATCTTCGTGAATGGCCATCCCGAGCGCTATCGCGAGTGTTCGGAAAAAGTCCACAAAGTCCTCGGCACATTTTCACCGCAAGTGGAAATGGCGTCCATCGACGAAGCCTATCTCGATATGACCGGCACCGAACGCCTGCACGGTCCTCCGCTGAAAGCGGCGCACACTCTGCACCAGCGCATGAAAGCCGATACCGGACTGAATTGCTCAGTGGGGATCGGGACCTCGCGGCTGATCGCGAAAGTTTCCTCGGCGCAGGCCAAGCCCAACGGCGTGCTGTGGATCGTTCCCGGCGAGGAGGCCAAATTTCTCGCCCCGCTCGACGTGCGCGAGATTCCTGGCGTCGGCAAAGTGATGGAAACGCACCTGCACGCACTAGGTATCAAGAAGGTGGGGGATCTGGCGCGCCTCGAAGAATCGGAACTCAGCGACCGCTTTGGAAAGTGGGGCCTGGCTCTGGCCGGCAAGGCCCGCGGGGAAGATGCCGGCGGCTGGTTCGACTCCGAAGTCGGAGCCGACATGGGAGCGAAGTCCATCAGCCACGAGCACACCTATAACGAAGACACCGCCGACGTCAGCCAGCTCGAAGCGACGCTGATGCGGCTCTCGGAGATGGTCGGCCGCCGGCTGCGCGAATCGCAGTTTCACGCGCGCACCATTCAACTCAAACTGCGCTACAAAGATTTCACCACGCTCACCCGCGCTCACACTCTCCCGGCGCCAACCCAGCTCGACACAGAGATTTTCGAGCAGATTCGTGCTCTGTTTCGCAAGAACTGGAAACGAGGCGCGCAGGTGCGCCTGCTGGGCGTGCAGGCATCGTCGTTCACATCACAGCCCGATCAGATCAGCCTGCTCGAGGGCAACCGCCAGCAGCGCTGGAAGGATGCCATGGCCGCCGCCGACCGCTTGCGCGACAAGTTCGGCGAATCCAGCGTGGGCCTGGCAGGGGGGATGCGTGGAAACTTCCGTGAGCGGGTTCACGAGAATCCCGCGAGCCTGCCGGGGAAAAAGAAGCCGCGCAGTTGACCACGATCCTCAGCCCGCACTAAGATTCCCGTTCGCCCAGAGTTAATGAGGAGCCGGTTCAGGAGCCAACATGCGTAAAGTCCTTCCTCTGCTGTGGTTCTCGCTCGTCTTTGTCTTTACCTTCCTGCACAACACATCGGCGCAATCCGATCCACCGCTTCTGCTGCGCTTCCCCACCGTCAGCAAGACGCAAATTGTTTTCAATTACGCGGGCGATCTCTGGACCGTCGGCCGCGACGGGGGCGACGCGCGCCGCCTCACCTCCGGCGTCGGGATCGAGACCCTCCCACACTTTTCCCCTGATGGCTCAATGGTCGCCTTCACCGGCGAATATGACGGGAACCGCGATGTCTACGTTGTTCCGTCCGAGGGAGGTGTGCCGCGTCGCCTGACGTACCACCCCGCCGATGAAGACGTGGCTGGCTGGACTCCCGATGGCAAGAAGGTCGTGTTCAACTCCTGGGGCAACAGTTTCATCCACTTCGAGGATCAGCTCTATACGGTCCCGGTCGAAGGCGGCCTGCCCACGCAGGTGCCGCTTCCCGTGGTCGAGGCAGCGACCTTCTCGCCCGATGGAACGCACGTCGCCTACGTTCCGCACCCCAAGTGGCAGCAAGCCTGGAAGCGCTACCACGGCGGCCAGACCACGCCTATCTGGATCGCCGATCTCAAAGACTCCAGCATCGTGAAAATTCCCCGCGACAATTCCAACGACGACCACCCCATGTGGGTGGGCGATACGATTTATTTTCTTTCCGACCGCAACGGCCCGGTCAGCCTCTTTGTCTACGACACGAAGACCAAGCAAGTTTCAGAAGCACTGCACAGTGACGGCCTGGATTTCAAGACCGCTTCAGCCGGTCCCGACGCCATTGTCATCGAACAGTTCGGCGCCATCAAAATCTACGATCTGAATACGCATCAGGCCACGAACATTAAGATCCATGTTGCCGGCGACCTTGAGGCGGTGCGGCCGCATTTCGCCAAGGTTGAACCTAAGCGCATTCAGAGTTTCAACCTCTCGCCGACTGGGGCGCGCGCTTTGTTCGAAGCCTGGGGAGAGATTTTCACGGTTCCCACCGACAAGGGCGACATTCGCAATATCACGCGCACTCCCGCCGTCGCCGACCGGGATCCCTCGTGGTCGCCCGACGGAAAGTCGATCGCGTATTTCTCCGACGAGTCGGGAGAATACGAACTGGCCATCCGCGATCAGAATGGACTGGGGCCGGTGCGCCACATCAACCTGGGTAACCCGCCATCTTTTTTCTACACTCCGACGTGGTCTCCCGATAGCAAGAAGATTGCATACAGCGACAAGCGGCTGCAGTTGTGGTACATCGATCTCGACAACACCACGCCCAAGCTGATCGACGCCGACTATTTCGGCGGCTTCGCCCCCACGTTCAGCCAGACCTGGTCGCCCGACAGCAAGTGGACCGCTTACACCAAGCAACTCCCCAGCGGATTGCATGCTCTGTTTGTATATTCCCTCGAGCAAGGGAAATCTTCGCAAGTCACCGACGGCATGAGCGACGTGCTCTATCCCAGCTTCGACAAGGACGGAAAGTATCTCTACTTCACGGCTTCGACGAATACGGGGCTCTCCACTTTCGGGCTCGACATGTCGAGCGACGAGCATCGCGTGACGCGCAGCGTCTACGTTGCCGTCCTCAGCAAAGATGCGAAGTCACCGCTCGCTCCGGAAAGCGACGAAGAGAATAAGCCGAAAGACGAAAAGAAACCTGATGCGGATAAGGACAAGCCGGCTGCCGACAAAGATAAGGACAAAGCCAAAGACACCAAAGACAGAGATAGAGATAAAGCTAAGGACGCCAAGGATAAGGATAGGGATAAAGATAAGAAGGAAGAACCCGTCGTGGTCAAAATCGACATCGATGGAATTGGCCAGCGCATTCTCTCGCTGCCGATTCCGGCGAAGAACTACAGCAACATGCTCTCTGGTAAATCCGGAATCTTGTTCCTGGCCGAGGCGCCGCTCGTGGTCACTGAAGATGACCTTCCCAACGTCAATCAGACGGTCCAGAAGTTCGATCTGAGCAAGCGCAAGGTCGACAAACTGCTGGACGAGGTGAACGATTTTGCTGTTTCCTTCGATGGCGAGAAGATTCTTTACCGCAAAGGTGAAGCCTGGACGACTGTGTCGACCGACGATGGTCCACCGGCCGGAGGCCCACCCAAGCCAGGTTTCGGTCCACTCAAGCTCGATGGATGGGAAGTTTATGTCGAGCCTCGCGCCATGTGGAAACAGATTTACAACGAAACCTGGCGCATTGAGCGCGATTTCTTTTACGATCCGCACTATCACGGCCTCGATCTCGACAAGGTCAAGAAAAAGTACGCGCCTTATCTGGAAGGCATCGCGTCGCGCGACGAACTTACTTATCTATTCCAGGAATGTTTAGGCGAGATGACAGTCGGCCACATGTTCGTCGGCGGGGGCGAAAAGCCCGAGCCGAAGAAAGTGAAAGGCGGCCTGCTGGGTGCCGACTACCGCCTGGAAAATGGGCGCTATCGTATTGCCAAAGTTTACGACGGCGAAAACTGGAATCCCGGCAATGAAGCCCCGCTGACCCAACCCGGAGTCAACGTCAAAGCAGGGGACTACATCCTCGCGGTCAACGGGCGCGATCTGCACGCCTCCGACAACGTCTACAGCTTTTTCGAGGAGACGGCGGGAAAGCAGGTCGTGCTCAAGGTGGGCACCAACCCGGACGGCAAGGATTCCCGCGAGGTCACGGTAGTTCCCGTGGAGAGCGAAGAGCACCTTCGGCATCTCGCCTGGATCGAGAGCAATCGCCGCCGCGTCGACCAAGCGACCGGAGGCAAAGTTGCTTACGTTCACGTGCCCAACACCGGGGGTGGTGGTTACACGAGTTTCAATCGCTACTTTTTTTCACAGGTGGGCAAAGAAGGAGCGATCATCGACGAGCGCTTCAACGAAGGCGGACAACTCGCCGACTACATCGTCGATTACCTGCGCCGTCCCATGCTGAGCAAAGTTGTGACTCGCGAAGGCCACGATTGGTCCAGCCCGTCGGAAGCTATCTACGGGCCCAAGGTCATGCTTATCAATGAGGAATCTGGTTCCGGTGGCGACGCGTTGCCGTGGTACTTCCGCAAAGTCGGTATCGGTCCGCTGATTGGCAAGAAAACCTGGGGCGGACTGGTGGGAATCGGAGGCTATCCTGAACTGATCGACGGTGGTCACGTCACCGCGCCGCGGGCCGCACTCTACGGCCTCAACGGCGAATGGGAAGTCGAAAACCATGGCGTCGCACCAGATGTGGAAGTGGATCTTGACCCCGCTGCCTGGAGGCAGGGGCGCGACGCGCAACTGGAGAAAGCGATCGAGGTGGAGATGCAGCAGTTGAAAGAGCATCCGCTGCCAGAGATCAAGCGTCCGCCGTACCCGAACTATCACGAACACGACGATCTGGGGGCGAAGTAGGCCGGAATTCTCAATGCGTGTAATGGGGATGTTTCTCCAACCGCCCGCCTAGAGCTGGCAGAGCTGCTCTGCATTCATTTGGTTCCGCTTGTCTCGGATGGTTCTTTCTCCTGCCTGTTCCGCTCTAGTGCAGTGCGAAATAGGCGCCATCTCCCAAGGGATAGCGGGTTAAGGGGGCAATTTGCACGCTCGGTGCCTGGCTACCAGTGGCGGTCGGTTCGTAGCCATAGATGAACCACGCGGATGGAGCAGGTGCCCCAAGGTTGTCGGGGTCGGCAAAAACTTCGAACGAGGTGAAGATGTTGCCGGCACCATCGAGGCGCACCGGGCCGCAGTACACCATGGAATACCCCGGAGTTTCTACGCTGGTATACATGGTGTTGACGGGTGTGGCCGCCCCTTCGGCGCCTGGGGCAAACTCTTCAATGTAGTGAACAACACCACCCCAGACATTCACGAAGACGTCGCCCGCGGGAGCGACCGCGACACCAGAGGCCGCGAGCCCGTTTCCTCCGGCGTTGATCGTACGCGAAGGCATAGATAGGCCGCTCGCCGTGGGCGGGTAAACCCAAACGTAGGCCTTCGTTGTTTCGGAGATAGTGGCATATCCGGCAATGTAGATGTTTCCGTCGGCGTCCAGGGCCATATCGGTCGCTTCGATCTCGGGCTGGGCAGCTGATGGCTGCATGGTGCGGATTGGCGTGGCTGCTCCGCTGGCTGCGGCGGAGTACACAGCCACGGTTGGTACAACGGGGTAGGGCCAGGTGTTGTAGGCCACATAGAGCAACCCGGCTGAATCTACGGCGAGGCCGAATACGACGGATTCGGGCGGCATCTGAATCTGAATCGAGCGCGACGGGCCGGTCACTCCAGTTGGATAAGGTGGGTATACGTCAATCTCGATAGAATTGCTGCTAGCGGATAAAAGGCTTGAATATACTTGGCCGGTTTGGTCCGTGGCAATCGGACCGGTGAGGTACTTGGGAGGGGTTTGCGTGAAAGAGCTGACAACGGCACTGCCGTTGCCGGGAGCCGCTGAATACCCCACGATCTGTTCTAATCCTGAATTAAGGTAGGCTGCATGCGTGTATGCGACCGTGGCCGCTGCATTGCTGGTGGTACCCGTGCTGCCGCTGCTGGAACATCCCACGAGGCAAACGGCGACTGTCAGGATAGGCGATAACCCAATTGTTGCCAGCCATTTCTTTTTCATTTTTCTGCTCATCGCGCGGCCCTGTCGCCGCCCTTCAAGGGCGATTGTATCCGTCAGATATCGCCGTGCACCTGTCGTGCCATGTTGTTGGGTTACCTTCGTTTCCTGCGCGTCGGCTGCAAGCTCTTTGTTTCCTTTGTAGCGGAAGATTCTGGATTCAGGTCGGCTATGATTTTCGCCTTTGCTGACAAGATTTGTCTCGCCGCTGACAAATCCCGGCCATCGAGCGCGTCGCCTAGGAACCCGAAACTGTCATTTGCTGTAACCAGGCGTTTACACGCGCCGACCTGCTCCTCGTTCAACGCCGAATCTGCACAGCGCTTTGACTTTCGACTGGCAGATCCTACTCCTGGTTTGTAGCCGTAGAAGTCGCCGCTCAGGTGGAGATGCTCGATGATCTCTTCGTGGGAGAAAAACTGCGCGACGGTTCCTCAAAAAACGAAGGCCGGGCACTCCGGAAGGACATTCCGGATCCCAGCCTCGTCTTCCTTCAACTTGGAGTTAGAAGCGTTGCTTACTAGTTGCCCGATCCCGGGTTAGCGGCCGCGCTGGTTGGAGCCACAGCCGGAGCGGCTGCGGCACTGAAGCGGGCCAGCCGCGGAAAGAAGGGCGTGACTTCAAACGGCATCTTGTCACGCGCCGAGGTGATGGCCACCGGAGCCGCCTTCACCATTTCCGCCTTGTCGCTCCAGGGATTGATCTTCACACGGCCGCCCAGGGGCAGAGCCGCGATCTGATCCAGCTTGTTGTTGTCCAATGCCGGGCCTTGGGTTTCCAGAGCGGACAAACGAGTGATCGTTCCGTTTTCCGCAAAGGAATTGCCCAGGTGGGTGGTCAGCAGCGCGCCCAGTTGCGGAGCCCGCAGCTGCAACGCCTTCAGGAACAGGCCCACGTTGTCCAGTTTCTGCGCGTAGGGCGAGTTCTTCAGAAGCTCCAGAGCCTTTTTGTCGGCGGCTTGTTCTTCTTCCGGAATGTGCTTGAATCCCAGGTTCTGGTAGGTGGAGTCATCGTCGAACAACATGCGGTCGTTGAAGGCAAACTTGCTGCCCAGGTTGTGACCGAGCACGATGTGCGCGAGTTCATGGGAAAGGACCGCCGCCAGGCTGGCTTCGTCCGGCAGCACGTCGATCAGCCCGCGGCTGATCACGATGGTATTGCCCACGCTGAAGGTTTCCAGCGGAGAAGTGAGCAGCACGCGCGTGCGCACGGGCCGCGGCAAGTCAATGTTGTTGGTGACTTCGAGGTTGTTGACCACGGTCTGGAGAATCCGGTCCAGGTCGCCCTCGGGGGCGAGCAAGCCGGCGTTGGTCAGGCGCTCGACGACGTTGTCTTCCGCCTGCTGCTGCCATACCCGCTCCGCCTGCAGCGGAGACGCATCCTGCGCCGTCGGACTCTCGTCGGTGACGCTGTCGACGCGGATCTGCGTCAACTCGTCGTCCTTGCCGCCTTTCTTCAGGTCATAGCCCCAGATGCGCGTCTGCGCCTTGAAGGCCATTCGGTTCTTAACGCCGGCACTGAAGTCGCCCTCTTCGCTATAGATGAAAGACGGCACCCAGTAGCCGGGGATCAGGTTCAAGCGCCAGCTATCCATGTGGAAGAAAAATGTGTTGTGCGCGGCTGGATAGTAGGTCCCGTTCAGGCGCACAATGTTAAAGCCCTGGTCTTCCACCCAAATGCGGCCGAGGAAGCGGCCGCGGCCGGACTTCGGCTTGGGCGTGACGTCGAACACCAGGCAGCGCACGTCGCCCAGGAATTCGCGGCGGGCGTAGCGGAAGTCATAGTGCTCGCGGTCGAAGTCGGTGCGGTCGGCATAGACCATCCACGAGAAGCCCAGCGGCTGGTACTGCACCTTGTAGAGCTTATGGAAGCCGCCCAGCAGACGCGACTGCATGCTCGTGTCCTGTTCCTTCAGATAATCTTTGCGGTCGACAGTCTCGCCCATATCCATGCGGCCAAGGAAATAGTGGTCCTCGCTGGGCACGGGGCCGAGTTGCGGGTCGGAGGTCAAATTCTGGAGATAGGTCTCGACCACGGGCGTGCGGTTCGCCAGCACCTTGATCAGGCCATGTTCCCGCTCAATGAACAGGTTTACAACCTGGTCCATAGTGGTGGGAGCCGGCGCCGGTGCAGGCTGAGGCAACGCGACGGCCTGTGCGGGCGCCGCTGCGGGCTGTGCGGCCTGCGACGCGTCCGGTGTGGCCTGCGACGCGGGTGCCGGCTGATCGGTCGCCGGGGCCGCCTGCGGAGCGGGTTGCGCGGTCTGCGTCGCATCGGGCGCAGGCGGCTGTGCGGACGGCTGTGAATCCGCCGCTTGCTGAGCGGCCGCGCTCATCGATGCCAGCAGAGCCGCAGTGAGTAGCAAGTTCCAAGTACGCATGACTCTTTTCTCCAAGTTTCTCTGAACCAGTTTCTCTGAACCAAGTTTCCTTGACCAAGTTTCCTTGACCAAGTTTCCTTTACCCAGTTTCAGTGACCCAAGTTCGGTTTCCGTGCACTGCCAAATTACAAGAGTTACTTCGCCAAAACTTTTCCCTACGCCAGCTGGAACGTCACGTGCACAATCGCCGTGGAATCCGCCGGCTGCCCATCGCGCAAGGCGGGCTTGAACCGGATTTTGTTGGCGGCGGCAATCGCAGCCTCGTCCAGTCCGTGACCCAGGCCGCGCACCACGCGATTCACATGCAGCGTGCCGTTCGCCCCAAAACTAACCTCGAGAAGCACTTCGCCTTCCAGCTTCAGACTGCGCGCTTCGTCGGTGTAAACCGGACTGGGCTTGAAGGTGATCTCCACCGGAATAGTGGTCGGCGCGGTTGCGGCTGCGATCTTGGGGCCGCCGTGCACCACCTGCTCTGATCCAAATCCACCAGTAGCAACTCCCTGGCCGTTGCTTCGCCCGTCGCCTCTGCCGCCGGTCGCGACGCCGTTACCAAAGTCCGCGCTGGCGACCGTGCCCTTGATTCCCTTGGCTCCGCCAGTTCCGTTGCCTTGCCCCGGACCAACGGGCATATCAAATCCACCCGCCGCGGCCGCGTACAGCTTCGCGCCCTGCTTGCCCGTCCCCTTCAAACCATTGGGATCGCCAAAACCACCGGTCTGTATTTTTTCTACAGCTGCATTGACCGTCGGCTTGGCCGAACTGCCCTCGTTGAAGTCTCCGGTGTGCACCAGTTGTGGACGCGCCCCGCCCGCCGCGATCTTCAACTCTGGCGCCTTGAACTGGTTCACCACTACCTGCGGCGCCTCGACTGGCTTGGGAGCTTCCCGGCGAACTTCACGCGGCACCACCAGCTTGGGCTGCTCCATGACCGGAATCTTTACTGCGGGAAGCAGCTTGGGATGGACTTCGGGTTTTACTTTGATCGGCTCCGGCTCTGGCCGTAACGCCGGCATGGGAATCAATTCGGTTATGTGGTACTGCGTGAGTTGCAGCTTTTCCGGCAGGAACAGCCCGAGATTGACCACAATGAGCAGGACCAGCGCCACCAGTCCATAGCTGGTCGCCAGCGCCCGCTTGTTGATCTTGGGTTCGGGCAGTAATCCGAGTTGAAAGCCGCGATAAGGCGTTGCCATGCAATTTCACTCCATCGGGATCCCGGTTAAGGGAGATCCTCCGGGACTTGGAGTCTTAAAAATACGGGAGATAGGACAGGGGGTAAACGTGTCCACGGCTCCTGACCTTAGGTAACCTGGTCTGAGGCCCATTGCAGGATTGGTCCAAAACTGGCGTGGGACGGGCGTTTCCGCTGATCGGACAGGCCCGTTGACCCGATGAAACAGGGAAGAAACACCTAGGAAAGCCGGCATCAAACAGACGAGAACCTTGGTGCAGGAGATGAGGAACTTCTAAGGTGAGTTTCTGAGCTTCCTCACAAATTCAAGGTCTTTCCGGCGCGTTCGTGAGGGATTTTCGTCGCCGGGAGAAATAGGAAAACACGGGAATCCCGGAAAGGATTACGAGAACTCCATAACCGGAGTTTGGCCAATCGTTTTTGAAGGTGTAGCAGAGCAAAGCGGCCGCCACTGCGACGAAAACGACCGGCACTAGGGGATAGCCCCACATGCGATAAGGACGCGCCGCCTGCGGATCGCGCTGCCGGAAGATAAAGATTGTGCTGCCGGCGATCATATAAAAGAGCCACTCCGCAAAAATCGCCAGCGAAAACAGTTGGCGGAAATTTGCTCCGAGGAGCAGGAGCAGAATCGACAGCACGGCCTGCACCACAATCGCCACGGAAGGCGTGTGAAACCGGGGATGTACTTCGGCCAGCGCCCGAAAAAAATATCCGTCGCGGGCCACCGCAAAGGGCACGCGGGCTCCGCTCATGATAGTGCCGTTGAGGGTGACCAGCATCGACAGGGCCATGCCCGCCGAAACAATGCTGGCGCCCATGCGCCCCATCACGAGCGCCACGGCATCGGAGGCGGGGCGCGGGGAAGCCGCAATCGCGCTGGCGGGAAGCACATACTGCACCGCCGCGTTGACCAGCACGTAGAGCAGGCCCACCGTGGCCACGCCTGCAATCAACGCTATGGGTATGTTGCGCTCCGGACGCTTCACCTCGCCCGCCACCATGTTGAGGTCATTCCATCCGTCGTAGGCCCAGAGGGCTGCGACCAGCGCCGCCATGAAGCCGGCCACGCCGCCCTTCGCGCCGGCGAATGTGCCGGCGAAGTTGCTCCAGCCTCGGCCGGTCGCATCTCCCATTCCGCTGAAGCACACCACCACGATGCCGAGGATGATGGCTACTTTCAGTAGCGTAAATACGAGCTGGAATTCGCCTGCTTTTTTCACGCCGAGGTAGTTCAGGAATGAGATGAGGATGGCGGCGGCGATGGCAAACATTTGCCCCCAGTTCACGGCAAACGGCGCGCGGATGACGTTGACGGAGAAAAAAGAGAAGATTGGAAACGTCCCCAGGATTCTCACCAGCCCCGTGACCACGGTCGCGATCGAAGCCGGTTTGGCGATCACGAACCAAGTCCAAGCGTAGAGAAAACCGGCCATGGGCCCGTAGCCGTCGCGGACGTAGACATATTCTCCGCCGGCCTGCGGTTTCATCGCGCCCAGTTCCGCATAAGTGAGCGCACCGAAAAAGGAGAGCAGTCCGCCTACGACCCACGCCAGATAAACCAGCCTGGCCGAGCCCACGGCCTGCATCATTTCGGCGGGCACAAGAAAAATCCCGCTGCCGATGATCGTTCCCACGACCACCGCGGAGGCGTGGCTCACCCCCAGGTCGCGGGACAGTTCAGGACGCGAAGACGCAGTCTGCGGGACATCATGTGTGACATCATGCGTGACATCAGCCATGTTGGAAGATGGAGTATACGCGAGGATCGGCACGGTTTGAGTGCGATCTTGGCTCGGCGTCCGGAGGAGCCAGGGAAGATCAAGCGGGCGGATCGAACTCTAGTTTGCTGGCTTCGGCGGCATCGTGGCCTTACTGACCGATTCGGGCGGCAAGGGGAGTTGTACCTCCAGCGTCCCCATGCGGTCGTTCAAGCGGTCGCGCACGCCGACGCGCAGGGACTTGGCGTTGACCGGCACTAGCAGCGATTGGTGCACCCGGTACAATCCAGCCTTGTTTTCGGCCGGCTGCGTCGAGGTCTCCGGCACGCCGTCGTTGACCGTGGCGTTCAGCACTTTACCATCGTCATCGAACGCGGCCACGGCAAACTCGAGCGCCGGTTGTTGTCCAGTGCGCGCCGCCTGCGCCTTGAACTCAGGATCGAGCACGCGATAGTCGATGGCATAGGTTTGAACCTTCACGGGAGGCAGCGGGCGGAGGGGCTTGTTCTTGCGCTGGGTGCGGAAGAATGCGGCTTGCTCCTGCAGTAGCTCCATCTGGGCCGGAGTTGCCAACCCTATCCCGCCGGTGCGCACATGGGCGGAGAACAACAGATCATGCAGCATGGGCGCTCCTGGTTTGATGTTGGCTTGCAGTACATCGCCCGCCTCGAGTGGAACTTCGAGAGTGGGGGCCCCGGAATGATTCCCATTTTCATCCGCCGCCGTGGTGACCAGAATCCCGCGGCAGTAGCTGCGCCGGTACGAGAGCTGATATTTCTCCTTGTCGAGCTTCACCGAAATGTTGTGACATTTGCCGTCATCCGAGTGATTGGGAGGGGAATAGGTGAGCGTGTAGTAGTTTCCACCGTCCTCTGTCGCAGTACTCAGAATTTCTGCCAAATCGTTGACGCTGTAGAACGCACGGCCTCCCGTGACCGAAGCGATTTCCTCCTGGGCGGAGTAGTTCAGGAGGGCCGAACTTCCGTTAGCCGCAGGTTGCATGTTTGAGCGTGCGCCGCCTATCAAAGTCCCCGCGGGGTTGGTCTCGACCCCGGAAACATTTACGGGGAAGACCGCCACTTCGGCCTGTGCCAGCCCATTCATCTCAGCCCTGACGTCGCTTGCCCAGTAGGCGGAATCTCCCTCCTGAGCAGCAATCGCCAGAGGAAAAATTCCTGCGACCCAGATCAAGTTCTTGCGGCCGGGAATGCCATCCAGATATTGGCCGATATGAGTCAGCATATCCACTGCGGTGTACGGATCGCCGTAGCCGTAGTTTCGAGCCAGCAGGAAGACCTTGGGGACATGGGACTTGGGATGCTTGGGATCCACCGCGGCGTACAGGAGATCTTTATCTTCGGTGAATCCTTGGACCAGGCGTAGTTTGTCGGTGGTCACGAAGACGGCAAATCTCGTGCCTTCGGGTTTGCTGCGGATGAACTTGAGGACCTGCTGCCGGGCCATCATCTGGTCGGCCATCTCGGTATTCACCAGGTCGAGGAGCATCACGTAGAGGGGCCCCCGCTCGGGAGTCGCTGGGAGGTTCTCGAAGACATGGGGCGGCAGCGGAGGCGCATTGGGCGCCCGCGAAATCGACGGCTTATCGAAGTTGTAGACATCGAACGAAAGAACACGCTGCGGCTGTTTGTCTTCAGCAATGGAAAAATCGTCCGCCTTGAGCCCGTGCACCGGCTTGCCATCGGAGTCGCGCACCATCACATCGACGATGACGCGCTGCACGGTCTGGCGAATGGTCAGGGTCGGCTCCTGCGCCTCCGGGCTGGTGGTCGGCGGTGGTGCCGAAGGGTCCGACTGGGCGGACATCACGGTCGCGGTGAGGCAGAATAGAGCGAGACCGGCCAAGATGCTTCGCGAGAGTGCAGGGAACGAAGTCATTGTGCACCGCCAATTCTTTCACAGCCCTATGATCAAACCCGCCGGAGACCATCTTGTCTCGGCCCCGAAGGCAATTATTTCGAATCCTGCCCGCCCGATCAATGGGGAATCCTGTTCTGTTGGCCTGAGGAATCTCCAATGGAAATGCTGACGATCCAGCCTATCGCGAAAGTTACTGTCGTGCCGATCAGTACCCACCAGGTCCACGGAACCTTGGTCCCGAGCCACAGGTACAGATCGAGGATAAATCCGCACGCCATCCCCACCACGGCTCCGAGTTGATTCGCCCGGCGCGTCAGCACGCCCAGCAGAAACACTCCGAGCAGGGCGCCGTAGGCCACCGACGCAATCTGCAGGCCCACCTCCACGACGCGCCCAACTTTGTGCAGGGCAATCCAGGCCAGAGCGAAGAGTACAAGCGCCCAGGCGAGCGTTGCCAGACGCGAGAGCCGCATCTTGGTTTTTTCATCGGCCTGGGGACGCAGCCGGGCATAGAAATCCATGATCGAGGTCGACGACAGGGAATTGAGCGCGGCACTCAGATTCGACATGGCCGCCGCGAGGATTGCCGCAATCAACAGGCCGGAGATTCCGTGCGGCATGCGCGTGACAATAAACGTGGGATAAATTCGGTCTGGCTTTCCGAACACCGCCGACGGCACGCGGTAGTAAGCCCACAGCATGGTGCCCACCGTCAGAAACAGCGCAAACTGAAACAGCACGGCGAAGCCGCTTGAAACCAGCGCGGTTGCGGACTGCTTCTGTCCACGCGCCGCCAGCAAGCGCTGCACGATGAGTTGATCGGTGCCGTGGCTCGCCGTGGTGAAAACCGTCCCGCCAATCAACCCCGACCAGAAGGTGTAGGGAATCCAAATGCTACGGCTGAAATCGAACAGTTGTAGCTTGCCCGCGCTGGCCGCCGCCGCATGAATGGCCGGCCATCCGCCGGGCACGAGGTGCAAAATCGTGACCAGTCCGACCAGCGTTCCGCCGACGTAGATCGCGGTTTGTACGACATCGGTCCAGATCACGGCGGCGAGGCCGCCTTCAAACGTATAGATGACCGTCAATGCGGTGATGATGGCAATCGATGCCAATTCGCCCGTCCCCAACGCAATTGCAACGACGATCGACACCGCGTAGACACGCACGCCCTCCGCGGCGGCCCGGGTGAGAAGAAACAAGCCCGCGGTCAGTGAGCGCAAGCCGCGCCCGAAGCGCCGTTCGATGAGTTCGTAAGCCGTATAGAGATCGCCGCGGAAGTAGTGCGGCAGAAGCACAAAGCTGATGACCACGCGGCCCACCACATATCCCATTACGACTTGGAGAAACGTGAAGTTGGTGTCGTACGCCAGCCCGGGAATGCTGATGATGGTCAGGGTGCTGGTTTCCGCAGCGACGATGGACAGAGCGATGGCCCACCATGGGATGTCGCGCCCGGCGAGGAAGTAGTCGCGCAGCGACCGCTGCTTCTTGCGGAACCGCAGGCCAAACAGCGTGATTCCCGCCAGGTACAACGCGATGATCGCAAAATCGAACTTGTTCAGGCCCATGTGAGACGATCTCTCATTATGAAAGCAATCGCCCTTTTGCGCGAGTGAGACTCTTTAGTCGCGGCCTCGTCGAGGACTAAGAACCGGCAACTGGCCAACCGACAATGGGGCGGTGGCTCTGTGTTAAAAATGACCGTGCCCTACTATCTTGGCATCGACGGCGGCGGTACGAAGACCACCTGCGCGGTGGGCGATGAAACGCGGCTGATCGCGACCGCGACTGCCGGGCCCAGCAACGTCGTCCGCGTGGGAGAAGTACAGGCCAGCGAATCGCTGCAACAGTCGGTGCGCCAGGCGTGCGCTGCGGCCGGCATTGCGCTCGCGCAGGTTGCGCGCACTTGCGTTGGGGGTTCTGGCGCGGCGCGGCCGGAACTGGCCGAGATCGTTCGCCGCTCCCTGGCTGAAATTCTCTCTACCCCCATCGACGTTGTCGGCGACATGCAGATCGCCCTCGAGGCTGCCTTTGATACCGGGCCGGGAGTTGTGGTCATTGCGGGCACGGGATCGATCGCCTACGGCCGCGACCGGCAGGGAAGGACCGTTCGCGCCGGGGGTTGGGGATTTGCAATTGGCGACGAGGGTTCCGCCCACTGGATTGGGCGCGCGGCGGTGAGCGCGGTTCTGCGGGCTGCCGATCGTTTTCCCTCCGATCGTTTTCCCTCCGATCTTTCTCCCTCCGATCTTTACCCCGCCGAATCACGCGATGGAACTCCGGAAACTAGGACGCACTCGTCATTCGCTGAAGCCCTTTTCAAGATCTGGGGAGTGCGGTCGCTGGCCGACCTTGCGCGCGCCGGAAACTCGATTCCTCCTCCCGACTTTGCAGCGCTGTTTCCGGCGGTTGCGGCGAGCACGGATGATTTGGCCACACAGGTTCTCGCCCGCGCGGGCAAGGAACTCGCATCGATTGCGGCAGTGGTGATCCTTCGACTCTTCGCGAAGGACCAAAGTCTTTCCGTCCCGGTGGCCATGACCGGAGGGGTCTTTCGTCATGCGCCGCTGGTGCGGCAGGTTTTTTACAATGAGCTTCGCGCGATGGAACCGCGCGCGGTGGTGAATCCGCAGGTGGTCGAGCCTGTTGAGGGAGCGCTGCGCATGGCGCGGAGAGCCGCCGCAGAGGAAGTCACACCGCAATAAAGCGGCCGGCCCCGCGTTTGAGGGCATTGTCCGCGGCGAAAACCAAGGCTTCATGAATCCGGCCGAACCGCAATTCGATGATGAAGTCGAATCAGGCCCGGGGCCCGGCACGGCACCAACATCCCCGGACTGCCCCAGCGCCGCGGATCCCGCGCTGACTGCCGATCTCGCGCTCGCCATGGTGAAGGATCGCGACCTGGCTTCGGAGGTCATCGAACGAATCAGCCGAAATACTGCGGTGATGAAGTCGCGCAAGGTGCGCGTTGCTCTGGCCGCCCATCCTCGCGCTCCGCGCCGCATCGCGCTGCGGTTGATCCGCGAACTGTACACATTCGATCTCATGCTCTTCGCGCTGTTGCCCGCCGTCGCAGCCGACTTGAAGCGGGTGGCGGATGAACTGCTGGTGGCGCGGCTTGCCTCCATCACCCTGGGGGAGCGCATTTCGCTCGCCCGCCGCTCTTCGGCCATGGTGGCTGGAGCGCTGTTGTTCGATAAGGAAGCGCGCGTCTGGCAGACGGCGCTGGAGAATCCGCGCCTCACAGAAGCTGCCATCGTGAAGGCGCTGCTGCGTCCGGGTGCGACGCCGGCTTTCGTGACGGCGGTCTGCCATCACGCGAAATGGTCGGTCCGGCCGGAAGTGCGCCGCGCGCTGTTGCGCAATGAATCCGTTCCGCTGGCTCGCGCCTTAGAATTTGCCCGCCGCATTCCACCGGCGCAGCTGCGCGACATTCTGCATGCTTCACGCCTGCCGGAGAAGATCAAAAGTTATTTGCGAAAAGAACTAATGCCGGGAAAGTAGAAGATCTCACCGGCCTCCGCCAATCTGCACAATCGAGCCGGTCGCGTAGGACGCTGCGGGCGATAGCAGCCACAGCACGCCCTCGGCGACTTCGCGCGGCGTGCCTGGCCTTGCCATCGGAATGGTTCCCATCAGCCGCTGCAGTCTGCCCGGCTCGCCGTTAGCGGCGTGCAGTCCGGTATCGACCAATCCGGGAGCCACTGCATTTACCCTGATGCCCTCGGTCGCGACTTCGCGCGCCAGTCCGATCGTGAAACTGTCGATCGCGCCCTTCGACGCCGCGTAGTGCACCCACTCACCCGGCGCTCCGGTGTGCACTGCGCGCGATGAGATGTTCACGATCGCGCCACCGCCTCCGCCCCGCTTGGTCGACATCCGCCGCACGGCTTCGCGCGCGCACAGGATGGTTCCCGTCACATTGACAGCCAGGACGTTTGTTATGGCCGCACTCGACACTTCTTCCACGCGAGCGAACCCGCCGGTGATCCCTGCGTTGTTGACGAGGGCTTTGATCGGACCCAGTTCGCGCTCTGCGGTTTCGAAGAGGCCTAGGATGTCCTGTTCGCGTGAGATGTCGGCTTGAATGGCGACGGCGCGCCCGCCGTTGGCCAGAATTTCTTCCACTACTTTCTTTGCTTCGGCCTCGCCCGTGGCGAAGTTGACCGCAACCGCGTATCCGCGTTCGGCCGCGAGCGTGGCGATGGCAGCGCCAATTCCCCGGGAGGCTCCGGTGACGATGAGGGTTCCGAGATCTTGTTTGTCGGTCATAGGTCGCACAGGGGCTAAAGCCCTGATTCATCCTAGAGGCTTTCGCGGCCCTTAAGGGCTACTCTTCCACGGTCCTGCGAGCAGTTGATTTAGTGGCCGGAGAGCTTGCGAGCTAAGAGCCAAAAGCTAAGAGCCAAGAGCCAAGAGCTAAAAGCCAGCAGCGCAGCCCTACTGCTTCACCCCTTCCCGCTTCCCGTGCATCATTTCCACGACCGCCGTGTACAGCCGGTTGCGCGACTCGTGGCGTTCGTAGGCGCGCGTGATGTAACGGACGTGTACTTCAATGCCGGCCGCCGTGGGACGCACGTTGATACCCGGCACCGCAGACAAAGTCTTGACCTTGTAGCGCGCGGAGGCCTGTTGCCACTCGGCTTCCGCGCTGCCGGCGTTGGCCTCGGTCTCTTTCTCCACCAGTTTCTGGATGCCGTCGATGATGGGATAGGGATCCTGTCCCGGCGGAATCAGCACCTGCAACTCATCCCACATCCATTGTCCCGAAGTGGTGAAGTTGAAGAAGTGGCCTTCGATGGCGAAGCTGTTTACAAACGAAACACGCCGGCCGGTGGGATGCCCGGCGTCGGCCCAACTGCCGGTTTCGAGCAGGACCGTTTTGAGCAAACCGACTTCGACCACTTCTCCGCCGACGCCGTTAATTTCTACCCAGTCGCCGACGCGGATGCCGTTTCGCCCCATCAGGACGAACCATCCAAAGAAGGCAACGATGAAATCTTTCATCGCCACCGTCAAGCCGGCTCCAGCCAGGCCCAGAACCGTGGTCGTCTGCGTGGGCATGCCGAAAATGAGGAAGAGAATGGCGACGGCGCCAACCCCCTGCGCGGCGAATTTAACCACGGCCCGCAGCGTGTCGATCCGCTTGTTCTCGGCGGTCATGCCCGTGAAGAGGTGTTCAATGAGCCGGTCCGCCAGGTACACCGCTAAAAGAACCAGCAGAATCCAGAGAAGACACTCGAGCAGATTGTGCAGGGCAGCCCGCTCGCGAGTCTCGACCAGTTCGATCCAGTTGTTGTAGGTTTCGGTGAGTTCCTGTTCGTCCTGCAGGCGCTTGCCCAGGTCGGCGAGATTTTCTGATCGCGCGTGTATTGTTTCAGGGAATCGAGCGCGGACTTCGCGGCCGCCTTCGATTCGTCGCGGCTCGCCGGGTTGTTGCTCTTGGCGAATCCCTTGGCTTGTTGCCGGGCAGCCTCGCGATTTTCTTTGTCTTTCTCGACCTGCGCTGTCAGCGTCTGGTGCCGCTGGCTCAGACGCAGTTGCTTGGCCTTGCTCTCTTCCTGCGCAGCCCGCAACTTGTCTTTTTTCTCGCGCAGCGCCCGCCATGCCCGGAACACGCTCAGGAGCGTGTGCGACTGATAGTCCTGTTCGTGCGGATTTGACGCCGAGCCTAGGGCCGCGTCGCCGGCGTGCTCGCCAGATTCATGCTCCCCCTGCAAGCGCTTGATTTTCGATTGCGGATCGCCGCCGGCCTGCTCCAGATCCTCGGAGGCGTCGTCCAACTCGTTCTGATCCAGATCCATCTGCGCTTTGGCGACGTCGATCTGGTCCTGCAGATTGTCCTTCTGGGCGTCGGCGGAGGCTGCCAGCTTTCGCGTCAGCAGCGTGATGCCTTCCTGATCTTCCTTGAGCGCCAGTTCCGCTTTGTTCTTGCGATCCGCTAGTTGCCGGGCTTCGGGCGAAAGCTGTGGAGGATTTTCTTCGGCCGTGCGCAACGCATCCAAAAACGAGAGATCGACCTCGTGGTCTCCAACTTTTTCCGCCTGGTGCGCCAGAAGTTGCTCTTCGGGCGTAGCTGCGAGCGCCGCCATCCGTTTGGCCGTTTGCAGGGGACGCTGGTCTATCAGCGGATGCTGCGCCACCAGTGGCATGCGTCCGAGCGGTTTCTTGCCCGGAGTCGCGGCCGCTTCTTCGCTGACCGTGGGCAACTCGCGCGTCCACACCACTCCTGCGATGGCAACGGCCACCAGCAAGAGCAGTATGATCGCGGTAATCCAGTGCTGAACTTTCATAACCGTTGCGGACTCGCTTCGTGGAGGCGTAGCTGGCTACGTCTTTCTTGCTACGATGGTGCATTCCTGCGGTCGAATGGACCGCGACGCGCGTCAGATCACTTTAGCAAGAAACGTTGCCCTCGTGCGACGGCCGCGGGGCCAAGTCATTTTTGCGCCCGGCCTGAAGGGCCCGTGTTCACTCCGACGACGCCGCACACGTTCGTAATGTGCCCGAGGAAATGAGCGCCCGTAGAATTATCCGAGACGCGCATGATCGAAGCACTGCAATCGATTCTCGACGCAACCCTGCCCGACGAGCCGTGGAAGCCGGTCTCCCGCCCGGCGCTGGTGGCGTGGCTGATCTTCTACGCGGGATTCCTCGTGTACGCGTTCTCCGCTCACGGCGGATTTCTTTTCATCGATAACGCCAACCTGGTGGTGCACGAAGGCGGACACAATCTTTTCTATTGGTTCGGTCCAACGCTCTGTCTTTGGGGAGGCACGCTGCTGCAATGGCTGGTGCCGTTTCTGCTGGCCGCATATTTTTTCGCCGAGCGCCAGACCACCGGCTTTGTCTTCTGCCTGTTTTTCTTTTTTGAAAACTGGCTGTACACCGCGACCTACATGGCCGACGCGCGAGCCCAGGTGCTGCCGCTGGTTACGACCGGCGATCCGGATTTCGTGGAGCACGATTTCTTCAGGATATTTTCCAGCCTCGGCGTACTCGACCACGACACGCAGATTGCCGCCGTGGTTCGGGTGTTGGGCTGGTGCGGAATGATCGCCTGCGTGGCTTGGCTGGCAATGCGGGCTGTGAGAAATCAAGAGGCCTGACGATCTGGCAGGCGCGATTCCAATCAACAATCAGCAATCAACAATTTGAAATCAGTATCCTTACGGCATCCAATCCGCAATGAAAATATTCGTTTCGTGCGGGGCCTTGGCGTTGCGGTTGGAGGCCCAGACCAGTTTCTTGCCGTCGGGCGAGAACATGGGAAAGCCGTCGAAGCCGTCGCTGTAGGTGACGCGCTCCAGGCCGCTGCCGTCGGGATCGATCAACCACAATTCAAAGTTGCCCATGCCGCCGGTGGCGTGGGTCTCCGGATCATAATTTGACGAGAAGATGATGCGCTTGCCGTCGGCCGTGTAGGCAGGTCCAAAGCTGGCCGCAGCCAGGTTCGTGATCTGACGCTTGTGGGTGCCGTCGGCCTTCATGGTCCAGATTTCAAGCGAGGTCGGACGAATCAGATTCTGCGCCAGCAATTCTTTGTAATCGGAGATTTCTTTTTCTGTCTGCGGATGGTAGGCACGATAGACGATCCACTTGCGGTCGGGGGAGAAAGTCGGGCCGCCGTCGTATCCCAATTCGTGGGTGAGTTGTTTGACGTGCGCGCCGTCGGCGTCCATGGAATAAATGTCGAGATCGCCGTTGCGCATGGAGGTGAAAACAATCTTCTTGCCGTCGAGCGAGATCGTGGCCTCGGCGTCATAGCCCGGAGTATTGGTGAGTTGCTTCAGGCTTGAGCCGTCAGGATTGGCCGTGAAGATGTCGTATCCCGAATACACCGCCCAAACATATCCCTTGGAGAAGTCAGGCCGCAGCGGACATTCCGGGCTGGCCAGGTGCGTCGAAGCGTAAAGAATCTTCTTGCCGTCGGGATAGAAAAAACTGCAGGTGGTGCGTCCCTTGCCCGTCGAGACCATGTGCTGGTCGCTGCCGTCGATGTTCATGATGAAAATCTGGTCGCACTTCACGTCGCCATGCGACGATTGGAAGATCAGTTTCTTGCCGTCGGCGGAGAAGTAGGCCTCGGCGTTTTGTCCCCCGAATGTTAACTGGTGCACATTGCGCAGATGTTTTTCAAGCGGCGTGGCCATGTCGGGATTGCTCGCGTTTTGGGCGGAAACAGTGTGCAGGGCCGAGATTGCCAGCACAACTACTACGAGCGACCATATCGAAACGCGCTTCATGATGGTGGCCGTCAGTGTAGCAAAATCTTAACCACAGAGGACACAGAGGAACACAGGGGGACAAGAAAAGCGAGATCCGGATTGCGATGTACGTCCGCGGTATGCGCCATAGTTCTCGGAGCGCGGAGTAGAATGAGCCCGCTATCCATGGAGGCTTTGTGAAGTCATTTCTGCCGGTTTTCGTTGTCACTTTCCTGGTCGCTACCATCGCCCTGCCCATTACCAGGCCCACCGTTTCGGCGTCACCGAAAGCGACGGCGGAGATGTTGAAGCAACTCGAAGGCGAGTTCATGAAAGCTGCCGCCGACAAAGGCTCGCAGGGGTACATGTCGTATTACGCGGACGACGCCGTCGAAGTGCCGAATGGCGCGCCTTTGATCCAAGGGAAGGCAGAGATTGCCAAGGGCATGGGCTTTCTCGACGACAAGAACAATCGACTTATCTGGACGCCGGTCGGTGCCGACATCTCCGCGTCGGGCGATCTCGGCTATACCTACGGGAACTATGAGTTCCATGCGAAAGATAAAGATGGCAAACCGGTCGTGCAGTACGGCAAGTACACCAGCATCTGGAAGCTGCAGAAGGATGGAAGGTGGAAAGTCGTTCTCGACATGGGGAACGCCAGCCCGGAACCGAAGTAGCGGTTATTTCCGAAAGTGGTTCTTGATGGCCTGGGCTTGCGTGTGCGTGACGACGGCCGACAAGGCTGCCGGGTCAGCCTGCTTGACCGCCTGCACGCTGCCGAAGTGTTCGAGGAGTCGGCGCGTGGTGCTCGCGCCCACGCCGGGGATTTCCAGCAGTTCGGTGGAGCGGTCGCGCATCTGACGGCGCTTGCGGTGGAAGGTTACGGCAAAGCGGTGGGCCTCGTCGCGAATCAGTTGAATCAGATGAAGCACGGGCGAGTGATGGTCAAGCGCGATCGGATCTTTCTCCTGCCCGTAGACGTATAAAATTTCCTCGCGCTTGGCGATGGCTGCCAGCGGCTGGTTGATGATTTCCAGCGAGTCCAACGCCTCGGCGGCGGCGTGCAGCTGTCCGAGGCCGCCGTCGATGAGCACGAGGCTGGGCATCGCTTTTTCTTCTTCCTGTAGACGCTTGTAGCGGCGCGTCACGACTTCGCGCATCGAAGCGAAATCGTCCACGCCTTCTACGGTGCGGATGATGAACTTGCGGTAGTCCGACTTCTTCATTTTGCCGTCTTCCCAGACGACCATGGACGCGACGGTTTCGGTGCCCTGAATGTGCGAGATGTCGAAACATTCGATGCGCTTGGGCAGTTCCGGCAGGCTGAGAACGTCCTGCAGTTCTTCCTGGATCTTGCGCGCGTTCGGTTTGAGTACGCGGAAGCGCTGGTCGTAGGACTGCTTGGCGTTGTTTCCGGCGAGATCGATGAGCGAGCGCTTTTCGCCTCGCTGCGGAACAAGAATGTGGACGCGCGCGGGGCGTGCCGTTTTCTCCGCCTCCTGATCGGAGAGCAGGTCTTCGAGGGCTTCGCGGTCTTCGAAATCGACCGGTACGTAAAGGTTGCGGGGGACGTAGGGCTGGCCGATGTAGAGCTGCTTCAGAAGGGCGGAGAAAAATTCGCCGGGATGAAACGCAGCGTCGAGATTCGCATTGTCATCCTGAGGTTCGCGCTTTTTGCGAGCCGATGGATCTGTGCACTCGCCGGCGTTTTCGGAACTCCCGGCAGACTGCATAGGTCCTTCGCTTCGCTCAGGATGACAAGCCGGGGAGGAGTCTGTAGCACCGGCTAACTGCGCTGGCGAGCTTTGCTCGCTCGGACGGGCGGGGGCGCCCGTCCCCACATGATCTTCTTTCCCCACAGGACCTGGGATGAATTCCGGCAAGTCTTCCCAGAAGAACTCGCGGCGGTCGACCATCTTGCCGGCGCGCATGTGGAATAGGTTTACCGCCAGCATTCCGTTTTCGTAGTGATAGCCGAATACGTCGGCGTCGTCGCCTTCGGCAGCGGCCATGCGCTGGCGCTCTTGCAGTTGCTCTACCGTCGAAATCAGATCGCGATATCTGGCCGCGCGCTCGAACTCCTCGGCTGCTGCGGCTTGTTCCATGCGTTCATGCAGCGAGCGGCTAAGGTCGGTCGGACGTCCTTCGAGAAACAGTTTCACGTCGCGCACTGCTTCCTGGTAAACGTCGGGCGCGGTCAGATCCTGCACGCAGGGGCCCAGGCAGCGCCTGATGTAATACTGCAGGCAGGGGCGGGGATGAAATCGAGTTAGATCGACTTTGCACGAGGGAATGAGAAAATTGCGGTGAATCAGATCGACAATGCGATACGCGAGGTTGCCGGGAAAGTACGGACCGTAGTAGTTGCTGCCGTCCTTGCGCAAGCGGCGGGTGACGTAGACACGCGGCCAGCGCTCGCCCAGCGTGAGTTTCACGTAAGGATAAGTCTTGTCGTCGCGCAGCAGGATGTTGAAACGCGGCTTGCGCTGCTTGATCAGATTGTTTTCGAGCGCCAGCGCCTCCTTGTTGTTGGCGACGACAATGTAATCGACGTCGACGGCCTCGCGCACCAGCGTGCCAGTCTTGGCATCTTCCCACCGGCCCTCGTGAAAATAGCTGGCCACGCGGCTGCGCAGGTTCTTTGCCTTGCCCACGTAGATGACTTCGCCCTCGGCATTTTTGTAGAGATACACGCCGGGTTCGGTGGGGATGGTGCGGATTTTGGCAAGAAGATCCATTACCGGAAAGATCAATACTGGAAAGATCAATCTTATTCGATTTCTGCATCTGACTGATCGTCGCGGCTGTGTTACACTCTGTGCATATGAGTCACACACTGACAATACGTCTTACAGAGGAGCTTTTAACCTGGCTCAAGGAAAGATCACGCCAGACCGGCGTGCCGATGGGGAGGCTTGTCCGGGAGCAACTGGAGACCGCCAAAGCCAACGGTGGCAAGCAGCGATTCATGCGCCATATTGGTGCGCTCAACGGGCCGCCTGACCTCTCGTCTCGTAGAGGGTACTCCAAAAGATGAAAGGCATAGCGGACACAGGATTCATCGTTGCGCTGGGCAATCGCGACGACCAGCATCACGCCTGGGCAGCAGGGGTCGCACAGGGAATCACTGAGCCGCTGCTTACGTGTGAGTCCGTGATCAGCGAAGCGGCGTTTCAGTTGGCCTCGGTTCCTTATGTACTCTCCCTGGTCGAGGACGAGATGTTGCGGGTAGCCTTCGATTTTTCAAAGAATCTTCCGGAGTTGCGCGAGTTAGCGAGGCGTTTTGCCGACCGCAAGCCGGACTTGGCCGACCTTTGTCTCATCCGTATGAGCGAGCTCTATCCTCGCCACACTGTTATCACCGTCGACGAGAGCGATTTCCGAGTTTATCGGCGGAACAAGAGGGAGACGATTCCCATCCTGTGCCCCCCACGGCATAACTGAGATACGACCGATATGGGCCTAAACCATATAAATTTTCCACTCCCTGTGTGCCCTTTGCGTCCTTGCACGCTCCCAAGACGTTGTGATCGGCGTATTCTGTTTCCGCAAGCCATTGAAAACGTATATACTTACCTCAGCTCTTCCCAATACGGAGAACTGGCATGTGCCGTGCAAAAGCAGAAGCGGAACTTGTAAGCGATAACTAGTCATTCCCAGGGCCTCAAGATTAGAAATACGGCGTGCGGGGCAACCCGGAAAACGCCAAAAGCTGCACACAAGATCGAAACAAGGAGCCTTACCCTATGAACCGCACTTCATTAGTGATTTGCCTGGCGGCCAGCATGGTGGCCACCGTCGGCTGCGCCAGCAAGAACTATGTGAAACAGCAGACGACGCCACTGATCAATAAGACCAACGAACTCGACGACCTGACCGCCAAGAATACCAAGGACATCAAGGACGTTGACGCGCGCGCCCAGGCTGGCATTGCAGCCGTGAACGCCAAGACCGCCGACGTCGAGCAGAAGGCACAGACCGCGGGCCAGACCGCAGCCTCAGCCCAGCAGATGGCGGATGCCGCCAACAGCCGCGTGGGCGTGCTGACCAACGAAGTCGCTAACCTCGACAACTATCATGCCGTCGCGGAGACCTCGGTGAAGTTCGGCTTCAACAAAGACAGCCTGACGTCGAAGGCGCAGGAAGCGCTGGATCAGCTCGCGGGCAGCATTTCGGCGACCAAGGGTTACATCATTGCGCTGGAAGGCGGAACGGATTCAGTCGGTTCGGCCGACTACAATTACGACCTGAGCCAGCGCCGCGCGAACGCGGTGATTCAGTACCTGGCCGTAAAGTACAATGTGCCCGCGCACAAGATCTACGTGATTGGACTCGGCAAAGATAAGCCCGTGGAGTCGAATAAGACTTCTACTGGCCGCGCCGACAACCGCCGCGTCGATGTACGCCTGATGACCAACACGGTCGACGGCAGCACGCCGGCGCCCGCGACCCCGTCATCGATGTAAGAAAGAACTTACCCTCCTCCCCCCGGAGGACTTCGCCAACCAGGCCGCTCCCTCTGAGCGGCCTGCTTTTTTTTCTGGCTTCGTCCCCGGCGCAAGAATGCCCACCACTCAACTATTCTCCGTATAATATGAAGCCATGCTGACGCGGGTCTACATCGATAACTTCCGCAGCTTTGTTAACTTCGAGTACAAACCGGAGCGAGAGCAGTTGCTGCTTGGCCCAAACGGCAGCGGCAAGTCGTCGTTACTGGACGCGATTCTCTACGTCAAGCGGTTAATCGATGGCGATGAGAACCCCTTCACACAGTCCACTCGCACCCGCTGGCAGGACAAACCGCTCCAGATCGTGGAAATCGAAGCCTTGTTAGATGGTAGGAAATACGAATATCGAGTTGAGATCGGATTTAAGTCTGAAACAAGACCGTCGGTGAATCTGGAACGATTAAGGGTTTCCGGCGCAACCGTATTTGAACTGGCCAATGGAGAGATACGATTTTTCCCAAGCGAAGGTGTAACAAAACCTATACCGTTGTGGACCACCAAATCCGCGATGTACTTGTCGCAAATGAGCAACTCGCACGTCCAACGTTTCGTGGAATGGATGAAAGGAAGTGTTCATTGCCTTCGTATCGACGCCTATCCGGGCGCGATGGATGAGAGCGCCGACAGCGAGGAGCAGGTGCCCGACTACGAACTCGAGAACATTGCCGGTTGGTACCGATACTTAGTGGGCGCTTATCCCGAGGAGAACCTGAAGTTCGTGGAGTCCATGAAGGCCGCGCTGGACGGATTTCAGACGCTCAGATTTTCCTCGGAAGAAGATGGCGTAAAGAAACTTCGCGCCGATTTTACAACCTCAACTAATAGGCGGGTGAGTTATTCATTGTCCGAGCTGTCCGAGGGCCAGCGGTACCTGCTCGCCCTATACATGGCCCTGCACTTCTTGATCGCCAGGGGATATACAGTATTTATCGATGAACCGGACAACTTCATCTCTCTGCGCGAAATACAGCCCTGGCTGCTGGCGGCGGAGGAAGCGGTCGAAGACCATCGTGCACAGCTTATCCTCATCTCCCATCACCCGGAAATTCTGAATCAATGGGCGCAAGAGCATGGCTTGCGATTCTTCCGCGAGGACAACGGCCACGTTCGCACAGAAAAGTTCAAGACCGACCCGGACGGGAATTTGCAGCCGTCGGAACTGATCGCGCGAGGACAGGAGGATGAGTAAATCATCTCGGGTCTATGTCATCGTGGTTCTGGAAGACGACCGCCAGAAAATGCTCGTCAGCAGATATCTCAAAAAGCGAGGGATGGGAGACCGCGAGATGAGGATTGAGCGTTCTCCCTCGGGCGGCGGGAACGCCGAAGGGTGGGTGCGGAAAATGTTCGCGAAGGAAGTGCAGGTGTACCGCGCCCGTCAGGCCAAAACTGCACTGATCGTAATGATCGATGCAGACACTCATACGGTTCAAGATAGATGGAGACAGCTTGATCGAGCGCTGGAGGATGGTGGAAAACAGCGCGTTGATGTCGAGCACGAACAGATTGCGCGGCTGGTGCCGAAGCGCAATGTGGAGACCTGGATTCTTTGTCTAAACGAGCAACCTGTCGACGAGGATACCGATTACAAGACGACGAGGGGCGACTGGAGCGACTTGATTCCCAGCGCGGCGGAAGCGCTGTTTCTGTGGGCTCGCCAGGAGGGCGGACCGCCAAGCAATTGCGTCGACTCGCTTCGAACAGGAATCGCAGAACTGAACCGTCTACAATTCTGAAAGAACCTTTGGGGTGACTTCCATGCCTTTTTCCCGTCGGTCGTTTCTGGCGTTGTCCACCGTATTGCCCTGGGCCTTGCGTGGTGTGGCATCGGGAGTGGCCGCGTCTGGTTCGATTCCGGTTGGACTCGAGATGTATTCCGTCCGCGACGCACTGAAGCAGGATCCCGAGGGCACGGTGCGCGCGGTCGCGCAGATGGGATATCAGGCGGTCGAGTTCTACGCGCCGTATTTCGAGTGGACGGAGATCCAAGCCAAGCAGATGCGCAAGTTGATGGACGATTTGGGCATCCGCTGCTACTCCACCCACAACGACGAAGATTATTTCGGCGCGGACAAGATCAAGCGGGTGCGCGACCTGAACTTGATTCTGGGCAGCAAATATGTCGTGCTGGCATGGACGGACCCGAAGACGGGCGTCGATGGGTGGAAGGCGGTTGCGGACAAGCTCAATGCCGCTGCCGAAACCCTGGAGCCTGCCGGGCTCAAGCCGGGATACCACAACCATCAGGCCGAGTGGGCGCCGCTGGGCGGGCAGCGTCCCATGGATATTCTTGCCAAGAATACGAAGTCCTCGGTCATGCTGCAGCTGGATGTCGGGACCTGTCTGGAAGGGCGCGCCGACCCGGTGGCATGGATTCAAGCCAACCCTGGGCGCATTCGCTCCATCCATTGTAAAGACTGGTCGCGCGACCCTGCGGTGGCCTACAAGACTTTATTCGGCGAGGGCGTGGCCGATTGGAAAGGCATTTTCCAGGCTGCTGAAAGCGTTGGCGGTGTCGAGTATTACCTGATTGAGCAGGAGGGAAGCCGATTCCCCGAGCTGGAGACCGCCCGCAAGTGCTTGCAGGCATTCCGTGCAGCCCATGTTTAACGACTCATTTTAACGAAGCTGTTTGAGGGAGCGGTAAAATAGTTCCATGCGCAGTCGGTTGTTGGTCCTTTTGCTTGTGAGCAGCGTGGGAGTATGGGCGCAGAGTTCCGCACCTTCCAATTCCGCGCCGTCGAATGCACAGACGCCAGATACGGCATCGTCGGCCACTTCCAAGCCGGCCCCGCCGCGCACGCCCAATTTGACGCCCCCGCGGTCGGATCGGGTGAATGCCGATGAATTAGGCGACGATCCGGGCAAGAGTTCGAGCAAAGATTCGCCGATCGACTTGAGTCCTCCGTCGAACGACGACAAGGCTCATCCGCAGAGTTCCGAAATCCTGATGGACGCGGGCTCTGCCGGCAGCGGGGATATCAACGAGTTCCATCACTGGAATCCGCACAAGGCGGCTAAAGATATCGAAGTAGGCGACTTCTATTTCAAGCGCAGGAACTATCGCGCCGCCGAAGACCGCTATCGCGAAGCGCTGCTCTACAAGCCGAATGACGCAGTCGCCACCTTCCGCCTGGCGGTGTGCCTGGAAAAAATGGATCAACCAGACGAGGCGCGCAAGGAATACGAAAACTACTTGAATATCCTGCCCCACGGACCAGAGGAAAAAGAAGCCCGGAAGGCGATTCAAAGGTTGAAGGGCACTGCCGCCAACGCGAAGTCCGCCCCGTAGTAGAGGCCCTGGCGAAAATCTTGCTGGCGTTGCAATCACACTAACTCGCGGGCTTGGAATCCTTTACCGGGTGGCGTTTCTTGCCTTTCGACTTTATTCCTCTGTCTCCGTTGCCGTTGCCTACCCTGCTCTGCTTGCCCTCACCCAGAATCAGATTAGACGGCCACTTGGGCGCCGATTGAGCGACTCCCTTGGATCGTGCGGCCGAGTCGAGGATGGCGTCGAAGGCGTCGAGGCAGGCGTGAATCGTCTGGGTGCGGAGCGCGCCCTCGAAACCGCCGCGGATGATGAGCATGGCGGTGCCGTGCATCAGCGACCACACCGCCAGCATGAGCCGCGTGTGCTGCCGGGGAGTTCCTCCCAGCCGTTGGGCCACGCGCTCGCGCATGAGATTGAAGGAAGGCCAGGGTTCATGCAGCGAAGGAGGTTTGGCCACGCCGTCGAAAAGCACTTCGTAGGCGTGACTATGCCCGAGAGCGAATTCGAGATGAGCCTGGAAGGCCTCGCGGAGCGTGCGGGTGCGGCTGAGGGCGGCAAACAGTTCTTTGCGGGTCTGAAGGCGCAGGACGCGAAGAATGTCGTCGCGGTCGCGGTAGCGCTCATAGACCGTGGGGGTGGTAGTGCCGGCGGCCTTGGCGACGGCGCGCATGGTGAGCGCTTTTTCTCCGCCGCGGGCCCACAGCCGGGAGGCCGCGGCGAGAATGCGCTGTTCCAAATCAGGGTCGGGATGCCGGGGCACTGCGCCTCCAGAACTCGAAAATAATTACTTGCACTGCGTATTGTTAACGCTGTATACTATATTTACAGCTAGAACTGATGACCTCGCAGGGTGGGTCCCGCCGGAACCGCAAGAAGGCAGTCCTCCCAACGGTTCCCGGGACCCACCTGCGTTGTGACCCCAATAAAATTTGAGGAGTTGTACATGGAGTCAGGAACCAGGAAACAGGTTGATATTGCCCGCCTCAAAGCCGATCTCGCAGCCGCCAGCGTGGAGTTGCTGAGCGCGCACTGCGCCGCGGACCGTGTTCGCCTCCAGTATTCCTTGCGAGACATAGTTGCTTTCGGGGACCGGCGCGGCCTGCAGCGAGCGATCGCTTCGGCCGAGGCGCTGCACAGCTTTTTTTCCCAACTCGGGGCCCAGATCAACCGCGAAGACGGCGCAAACGAATAGCACGAGCTCCCGCGGCAGCTCCCCCTACCCAATCGACGCAGTGGCAGAATCTGGAGAACAGACCTACTTCTCCACCCGGATAAATTCGCCCGAGGAAGCGTTGACCGCAACCGTCAGCTTGGCTCCTTCGCGGCTGGCTCCGTAGATGACGTGCCATGTCAACTCGCTGGTATTGTGGTTCCAGTCGCAGACATAGATGACCGGCGTGTCGGGCGCCTTCTCCAGAATCTTGTCGCCGCCGTGTTTCTGGGCCACGGCGAAAGCCTGATCCGAATCAATCTTGAGGAAGGCCATGTCAAATACCTGCGTAGAGCTATTCGAGGCACTGTAACTGTCTTCGGTGCCCGGGTTGACGCCGCGTTCGGGCGCGCCGTTGGCCGCGCTGCCCGACCATGTGTAAGATTTTTCCGAGCGCTGGTTCGCCGAAGCGAAGCCGGCACGCCATACCGCCCACTTGCCATCCTGCCCGTTGCCGTCGCTGGTCGCCGTGGACTCAATCCGGTAAGGCTTCGCATCCTGGTTCCAGGCGCGCGCCGCAATATAAAGCTTCTGGAAAGCCGAACGTGCGGTGATCAGTTCGGGGCCTTTCACTTCCGGTTTCGCCTCCGCCGGTTTGCCGGAATCCGATGAGCAAGCGGCGAGAAGCATCAGCAAGACGAGGGCGAGAGCAGCAGTCGAACCGGCGTATAAACTTCGGCATCTGAACTCCGTGCGGGCAAGGCTAGGCGTCTTCATGACATCCTTCCTGTGATAACTTGGGGTGAGTTTTATGGTCGCGCAATATTCTAACCGAAAGTAAGAAAAAGGTAAGTGACCCGGTGGACTCCCATCTCCAGAAACTGCAGGAAGAGATCGCGTCGGCGGTCGCAGGCCTCTCGGCCGAACAATTAAGCTGGCACCCTCCGGGAAAGTGGTGCGCCGCCGAGATCCTGGAGCATTTGTACTTAACCTACACGGGAACGGTGAAAGGATTTGAGCGCGTGGTCGAAGCTGGCAAGCCGCTGGCCACGGCCCAGAGTTGGCGACAGCGAGGGCGGACGCTGGTGGTCGTGGGATTCGGGTACCTGCCTTCCGGCCGCGAGGCCCCCCCTGTGGCTCGTCCGCGCGGCGTGCCGACGGAGAAAGTGCTGGCCGAGATTGGGCCAAAGATCGCCGAGATGGATGACATTATGACGCGCTGTGAACAAAAGCTGGGCGCGCGCAGGAAACTGCTCGACCATCCCATCCTTGGGCCACTTACCGCTGGCCAATGGAGGAAGTTTCACCTGGTGCACGGCCGGCATCATGTGAAGCAGATTCGCCGGCTGCGGCGTGGTGCACTTGCGGGGCAAACTGAAATGCGGTAAGCAAAATAAATTGAGCGCCGAAGGATGACTTCGGCGCTCGAGTTGTCTGCGGCTGCGTCGGTCTACGGCTCGCGCACTGAGCTTGGAGTGCCGGCTTTGCGCGCGTCTTCCTGGATGTCTTCGAGCTTTTGTTTGGCGTCATCGAGAGATTTCTGCTTGTCGGCGATTTGCTGCTTGTATTGGGCGTCCTGCTTGTCCCAGTCAGCTTCGTTGCGCATGCGGTTGCCGGCGTCGGCATACATGGCCGCGGCACGAATCTGGTATTCGCGCTGCAGCACGTCGAGTTCGCGCGCCGTCAGATCAATCTGATCCTTCTGCGCCGCGATCTTGTCGCCCCATTGCTTCCATGCCGCCTGTTTGGCCGCCTCGTCTTCGTCGGCAGGCTTGCCGGTCGCCGTCGCAGGTTTCACTTCGGTCGTGGTCTTCGTCTCGGTGCCAGGCGTGGCTTCGCCCACAGGCGGAGCCGGGGCCGGAGCCGCATTGTCCGACTCTGCCGCCTTCGGCTCGGAGGAATTGTCACTGGGGGTCGGCGTGCCTACGACCGAGAGCTTGTCGTCTTTCGGCAGGTTGTCGTTGTCGTACACTTTCGGTTTCGACGCGGTTCCCGGATCCTTGCGGACCTGGCGGGCATAAGCGCCCAGCGACGAGCCGGAGGACGAGTCCTGCGCTGCCGCCGGAGCCTGATTCTGAGCGCCGGCGGAAAGGCCCGCCAGTCCGAGAAGCAGCACGAGTCCAATTCCATTGCATGCGATATGTTTCATCACTCCCACCTTTTTGTACCGAAGTGTGTTTCGCCGGAGGCCGGCGACGCCTCGCCGGACCAGCCGTTTCCGTTCATTCCATCAATCCATCTCACCAATGCATCCCATCAATTCGCGGAGGCGCCCGCGGCCGCTCCCTTCGCCGCACCCTTGGTGCTCAAGAATCCTCCAATGCTGCGATCCAGTTGCGCTGCCTCGTGCGCGATGTCGGCGGCGAGTTGCTTTGCCAGTTCAGGATCGCGGCTGTTGGCCAGCTGCTGTGCATAGCCGGAAATCGTGGTCAGCGAACTGCGCAACTGCAGCGCCATCTCGGCTGAAATCTCGCCGTGCAGTTCCTGCTGGCGGCGGATGCCTTCCAGTTCGCTGAGGTCGTTGATGAGGCAGGCGACGCCGAGCAGGCTGCCATCGACCGCCGGGATTGGAGAAACCGTGATCGCGATGAAGCGTTTCTCGCCGGCTGGGGTCTCATATTCGGCCTGGGCATCCCGCCGTTTGCAATCTTGATTCAGCACGGCGCGGACCTCGTCGGCGAGCGAGACCGGTTCATCGACAGCTTCATCGGAAAGGCCGGCGGCCGCGGGCGGCTGGGAAGAACTGACCAGCGTGCCGCGGAAAATGTCGTCCGCACTCATTCCCGTCGCGGAAGCAAAACCAAGAATCGCCTTCGCCGCGGGATTAGAAGACCGCACCAGTCCATTGGTGGCAAAGACGAGCACGCCGCAGGAAAGATTCGAAAGCACCGCCTGGCTGAAAGTTTCACTGGTTCGGGCGCGATGCTGTTCGGCCTTCGATTGCACCTGCAGTTCGTGCTTCTGCTGCTTGAGTTGCTGGATCACCGTGTCGAACACGTGCAGCGGCAACGTCTCCATGGATGGGGCAGCGCTGGCTGAAAAATCGCCCTCTTCGGCAATGTTTTTCCGCAGCAGGCGCATGAAGAGCAAGCCCAGCAGGAAGGCAAATGTGCCGCAGAACAGCACGACCGCCGCCCGCAGCAACACCGGGTTGGTCAGTATTTTCACCAGAGCCCTCCGTACCAGTGCAAGAACTGGTTGCCAAAGAAAAACGCGATCAGGGCCATGCTTCCCAGGAAGACACCAAAGGGCATCTGGTAATTGCGGTAGACCACTTGCGCCGACTGCCATGCCCTGCGCCGGGCGGCTTGCGCATTGGCCAGACGCTTCATAAAGCGATGCGTCCGCTTCAGCCAGACCACGAAAACGGTGGTCAACCCAAACACCGACCCTGCGATGGAGGCGGTAAAAATTGTAAGGATCGTCAGCTTGATGCCGAGGAACGCGCCCACCATGGCCATTAACTTGACGTCGCCGAAGCCCATACCTTCCGTGCCGCGCCAGCGCAGATACACTGCTCCCGCTCCGTAAATGAACGACGCACCGATTGCCGCGCCCAGCAGGGAATCGAGCAGAGACAGAAGGCGCAGCGAAACCTCGCCACTGAAGGGCAGATTCACCATGCCCGGCAGGAACTGCGAAGCCAGGTCATTCACCGGAACCAGCAGGCTGAAGATCAGGCCGAGCGCCAGTCCGGGTAGCGTCATCTTGTCGGGCAGCAGCTTGGTTTCGGCGTCGGTGAAAATCAGGCCCAGCAGCAGAAACGCCAGGACGCAGTATTTCAGCGTTGCCAGCGTCAGCCCGAAATACCAGTAGCAGGCCAGAAACAGCAGGCCGGTGAGCAACTCGATCATCCAATAGCGAGGCGTAATTTTGGTTTTGCAGTGGCGGCAGCGTCCGCCCAGGATCAGCCAACTCAACACCGGAAGATTGTCGTAGAAGGCGATCGGCTGCTTGCAGTTGGGGCACGCCGAACGCGGCGTCACCACCGACAGTCCGCGCGGCAGGCGATAGATACACACGTTCAGAAAGCTGCCGAAGGCCAGCCCGAAGAGAAAAATCGAAGATGCAAAGACAGGGTCCACGGAGTCTCGGATGATCTCGCAGGGAACAACCTGCGCCTGGGAGCGAACCTCTCCCATAGAACGCTGCATTTCCCTGTTCTTGGTTGGATTATAAGGCGATCGTGCAGAGAGGACTAAGGTACTGAAGTCACTGTCCAAACGGCCATGGGGCGGTAAGACATTGACCACGGTGCGGTTATGGCCCGAGAAAAGAGGGCGCCGGAGCGCGCCGTCGCGCCCCGGAGTCAACGTTCGATTCTGAAATCCTGGCGCCTACTTCGCCTGCAGGCTCTCGATATACGCGACCAGATTGGAAATTCGCTGCTGCACCTGGGCTTCATGACCCTGGCTGATGCTGGAGAACAGCGGGCCCCAGACCGGCATATCCTGGCTGCCGTGGGACGCCGTGGTGGCTTGTCCCCGGATGACCGAAGCCACGTGCGATGCCGGGAACTTTCCGCCGTTGTTCTTGGCCAGAACCGTCAGGTCCGTGGGCGGAACTTTCATGGCCGAGGCCGCCGGGCCGCTGCCTTTGCCGTCTGTTCCGTGGCACACCGCGCAATAGCTGTTGTACATCTCTTTACCTGAGTTCGACGGGGTGTTGGCAATGGGAACATGCTTCACGGTGGGGGTCTGTGCCGGCGCATCCTGGGCGACGGCAAAAGCGGAAATCGCTAGCAAAATCAAAGCCAGACTGATGAATTTCGTTACACGCATAGTCTTTCCTCCTGGGCTACTTGGCCCGAAACTGCCATAACGGGTCAGTCTAGGCGCGGGTCTGCCGCAGGTCGGTGATCAGAATCACAAGCAGGTGTGACGGATGAAGCTCAGGGGAAGACGAAGCGCAACAGTTCTCCCTCCAGCGCGAGAGCCGAAGCGGCATGCACGGGAAACCTTCCGTTCCATACATTCCAGGTTTCGGGAACGAGGCGGGTTTGTGCGGTGGGAACTTGCATCCAACCCTGTGCCGTCTCTTCGCGCAGAAAGACGGAGAACGCGGGGGGCGCAGAGGGCTGGGTGTGAAACGATTCGGATTTCCATTCAAACAGGCTCGCTGCCAGCTTTTCAGTCAGCGATTCACGAGGGTCGAGACACAGAATCCATCCTGGGCTCGCTCGGCGAGAGGATACTGAGTTCGCTGCGGTTCGCAGATAGTCACCCGGGAGTGCTTCAGGAATGGCGTCGATGACACGTGCCCCATACTCGCGCGCGATGCGCACCGTGGCGTCGCGGGAGCCATGGTCGACGACGAGAATGTCGTCGCAAGCGTAGAGCGTCTCGAGCGCGCGCCCCAGCCGCAGAGCATCATTTTCGGTGTGCAGCAGCGCCGTGATCGAAGCCATGAGCGGAAGCCTGCGAAGACGAGTGTACGCGAACCCGGCCGTGGTCAGCGTCATCCCGAGCGGAGCCGTTCTTCAGGCGAAGGGAGGGATCGTGTGGATCGCCACGAATCGTCAGGACCAAACTGCACCACGACCAAGCAATCAGATGGCTCGTTCCGGCGGATTCCGTTACTGCGAATCCCCGAGCTTCTGCCGGTTCGCGTTTGGGCTGGGAACCTGCACCACCTCGACGGGCTCCTGCAACGTGAAGTTCAACACCGTCTCGGATGGAAGCTTGATTTGCTGGCTCTTGGAAGCCGCCTGCACGCCGCCTCCTACGCCCGCGCCGGCCGCCGTGCCGATTGCCGCGCCTTTGCCGCCGCCCGCGATCGCGCCGATGATGCCGCCCAGAATCGCGCCGCCGCCAACCTTTTCGGCGGTGTTCTTGCCACGGGATTTTCCTTCCTTCCGGTATTGATCGGTCTTCAAGCTATAAGTCTTGCCGCCGGACGAAAGGCTGTCCAGTTGCAGCACGACCACCGACTGGCCGGCAAACTTGCCCGCGCTCTTCACCTCGACGAGGTGCCCGGTGAGTTCGACGCCTGCCGGCACGGCCTCTTCTCCGTCTGAATCGAGGGCAGCGTTCAGCGTGGCATGAAACGTGTCTCCGGCCTGATTTCTCTCGCTGTCAATCGGATCGATGAGGCGAACGGTTACGGGCGTTCCGGGATCGATGATCAGCTTCTTCGGCGCTGCCGGGAATGGCGGAGGCTGTGTCGCGGCCGTGTCCGCCGGGGCTGGCGGCGTCTGCGCCGCTGCGTCCGGGGGTGTGTTACTGGCGCTCATCTGATTCGCATTCTCATCCGCATCATTTTCTTGCGCGGGATTCTGATCTGCGCTCGAATCCTTGGGAGCACCAACCTTGGCGAAATTTTTGGCAACGCCCGTCTTGGGCTTTCCCGTCGGAGCAACGTTGGAAGTCGGCGTCGAAACCGATGGCTGAGCCGAGGATGTGGCGACTCCCACCTTCAGATTGTTAACAACCGTTTTCACGCCGAGAACAGACGCGGCCTGGCGGCTGGCCGCTTCGCGTTGCGCATCGTTGTCGACCGTGCCCCCAAGCGTTACCACGCCGTTGCTGGCCTGCACGGTGAGTTGCTTGGTCGAAAGTCCGGAATCCTGGCTGAACCTGCCCTGAACGTCCGCAGAAATCTTCGCGTCGTCGGGCTTGCGGGCACAGCCTGCGCCGAGCCCCAAAACGATCGCCAAAACGAGCAAGGCCGCGAACCGGGAAGTGATGTGCATACTCGACTCCTGATGCTGGCCGGAGCGCATGAGCGGGCAAGCCCCGTCCAGAACAGTCTAGACGAGAAACAGTTTAGATGCAGGGAAGCGTTCTTGCAGATGTAAATGCGGAGAAGCGCTCCGGGTGACGAGGAAGGCTCCGGGAGGGCGCTAGTGGATGAATTTATAGTCGACGATCGAAGCCGCCAGCGCGCCATTCTCTTCCACCGACAGATCCTTGGACTTGGGCGCATCTTTGAGACGCATCACGCGCCCCTGGCAGACGACGTTGCTGTTCTTCTGTCCGGAAATTTCTTCCGGCATCTCAAACACCATCTCAATCAGGGCGTTTACCGGAAGCTGCTGTGGCCCGTTGAACAGCACGCCGCTCTGGCTGATGTTTTCGATGATGCCCTCATACCACGTGCTGGTCTTGTTGACCCGGTAGCGCAGAGGCATGTCGAGCTTCAGGCGGCGCGCCCGCGGTACCCACGAGGGCCGCTTCTCGCGCGCATGGCTGCGCCGGAGGCTGGTTTCGGGCTTGGCGTGCTCCACGCGTTGGGTGCGGCGCATGGTGGTCCAGTCATACTTGTATTCCGCGGCGCAGAGCAGGCAGACCTGGTAGTAGTCGCCATCCCCGCCACGGCGCGGCCAGGAAAACTCGTGAGAGCAGCGCCCAAGCATAAGAACATCCATGAATTTTTGCGGCATGATTGTTACTTCCGGGTCAATCGATCGTCGGACGCACCGTCATCATCGCGCGATGTGCTGACTTTGGGAAGGTTACTTTCGTGCAAGTAAGAGCGCGAGGATTACTAAACTGCAGGGGTGCAGGCGGTTGGTTCTGGGGGACGCGGGAGTGACACTGACCATGTATCATCGGCCCCATGGGCCGCACCTCAATCGACGTCACCAGCTTCATCCTGGCAGGGGGCAAGAGCACACGTATGGGGGCGGACAAGGCGTTCGTCACGCTCGACGGCCGCACACTCCTGGCGCGGGCGTTGGACTTAGCCCGCTCCGTTACGACCGATGTGCTCATCGTGGGCGATGCGGCAAAGTTTGCGTCGTTCGCTCCGGTGGTCGAAGATGTATTTCGCGAGTGCGGACCCCTGGGAGGAATTCATGCCGCCCTGCGGGCGTCGCCGACGGAACTCAATTTGATCCTGGCAGTGGATGTGCCGTTGTTGTCGTCGGCGCTGTTAAAGTATTTGATCGAGCGGGCGCGCCAGGCGGCGTCTGCCACGGTGACGGTCGCGCAGGCGGGTGGCGGCTGGCAGCCCTTGTGCGCGGTATATCGCCGTGAGTTTGCAGACGCTGCAGAGCAAGCTCTGCGTGCCGGGCGTTACAGAATTGACGCGTTGTTCGAAGCTGCGGACACGCAGGTGATCGGTGAAGAAGAGTTGGAAGCAGCCGGTTTTTCGTCGAATGTGTTTCGCAACCTGAACACGCGGGAGGAACTGGAAGCGGTTCAGAGGGAAGACATCAACCGCCGAAGTGGAATTGCATAGGTCCTTCGCGCGCAAGAACCGCGCGCTCAGGATGACAAACGCATTGGCCGAAGCCAAGCGCTGGAAGCTAGAAGCTAGAAGCTAAACCTCATGCCCGACGAAACGAAACCCGAGCCCTACGTCGAATTCAAGGCGGTCTCCAAGGCCTTCGGCGACAACGTGGTGCTCGACCGCGTCAGTTTTGATGTTCTGCCGGGCGAAACGGTCTGCATACTCGGCCGCAGCGGCGTGGGCAAGTCGGTGTCGCTGCATCACATCATGGGATTTCTGAAGCCCGACTCGGGTCGCGTCATCGTTGCCGGGCAGGACATTACTGATTACAACGAGGAGCAACTGGAACTGATCCGCAAGAAAGTCACCATGGTCTTTCAGAATGGAGCGCTCTTCGACTCGCTCACGGTTGGCGAGAACGTGGCCTTCCCGCTGCGCGAGGCGAGTGAACTGAACACCGGGGAACTGAACGAAGAGCAGATCTATGAGATCGTCGATGGCCTGCTGCAGATGGTGGGCGTGCAGGAGATGCGAGACTTGCTGCCCTCCGATCTTTCCACGGGCATGAAGCGCTCGGTGGCGATTGCGCGGGCGCTGGCCGCGCGCCCGGAATGCGTTCTCTACGACGAACCGACCACGATGGTCGATCCGCTGATGGCGCAGTTGCTCGGCGACTTGATCAAGCGCCTCAAGATTCAACTGAACCTGACCAGCATCGTCGTAACCCACGACATGCGACTGGCTAAGAAACTGGCCGAGCGGGTGATGTTCCTGCATGAAGGCCGAGCAATTTTCTTTGGCTCGTACCCCGACATGGAAAAATCTCCCGAGCCCATCATCCAGGAATTTCTGGAACTGGACGAACTGAAGCTGGAAGCCTAGAAGCAGTGGCCATTGGTCAGTTGCCAGTGAAACCGATCTAACTGACCACTAGCCACTGATCACTGCCCACTGTTCTAGAACCCTTGCTGCACCAGGTCTTCGACCGTCAGTGAACTCGCCGAAGTTTCGTTCTTCATCATCTTCTCGACGTATTTTGCGATCAGGTCGGCTTCGAGGTTCACCGGATCGCCGGGTTTCAGGGAATGCAGATTCGTCATTTCTACTGTGTGAGGAATGATGGCGATGGTGCAGCGATTCTTCTCCAGCTTTGCGACGGTGAGGCTGATGCCTTCGATCGAAATCGAACCCTTGTAGACGGTATATTTTTCGACGTCATCGGGCAGTTCAATGTGCAGCCACCAGTTTTCCGATTCGGCGATGCGCTCGAACGCGAGCAGCTTGCCGACTCCGTCCACGTGTCCTTGGACTATGTGTCCGCCAAAACGGCCGTCGGATTTCATGGGCAGTTCGAGATTCACCAGCGCGCCTTCGCGAATGCGCGAGAACGAGGTGCGTACCCAGGTTTCGGGCGCGAGATCGGCGCAGAACGATCCTATTTCTGATGACCCCGGCTGGATGTCGAGAGCGGTGAGGCAGACGCCGCTCACCGCGACGCTGTTGCCGGGCTTAAGTTCTTTGGGAGTATTCGCGGCCGCGATGGTGATACGGCGGTTTTCGCCACGCTGCTCGATGCGGGTAATGCGTCCAATTTCTTCCACGATGCCAGTAAACATGAGGACCTCCGGGATGAACGTAACATCATAAACCTCGCCACGCTAACCCACCACGGAGGCACGGAGTCACGGAAGAAAACAAACAAGGAAAGAAATTGATTTTCTCTGTGTCTCCGTACCTCCGTGGTGAAAGGGGGGGGTCATTCCCCGTACGGATCGCGGAGATAACCTTCCACTGCGAAATCCTCGCCGAATCGATGTAAGTGCACGTTCGTGACCTGCGCGGCCTGACTCATGTCACGGAACCCCGCTCCGGCCGCGAGGGAAATTGAATCTGCACCGGCGAGGATCTTGGACGCGTAATAGAGGAATACTTTGTCTACGACGCTGGAGGCAAACGCAGTCGCGTTTATATTCGCTCCGCCTTCGATCATCAGGCTGGCGATTTCCAACTGCCCTAGGCGGTGCAGAATGGCCTGCAGGTCGGGGTGTCCGCCGGGATCACGCGCAGAAATATTCTCGATGCGGATACCGAGTTGTTCGAGTTGTTGTTTCTTGTGCGCGTCCGCGGACAGACAGAAGACCAGCACGTCGTTGGATCGTTCGGCTGCGGCGCTTTGCACTATTCGCGACCCGAGCGGCAGGCGCAGGTGCGAATCGAGAATGACGCGCAATAACGGGCGGCGCCGCGCGCGGCCGCTGCGGTCGGTCAGCAGCGGGTTGTCCGACAAAACTGTGCCGACACCGACAAGCAGCGCGTCGTTCTGGTGCCGCAGTTCCTGCACGTGGGCGCGCGCGGGTTCGCCGGTAATCCAGTTTCTGGAGAATCCCCCGGCTGAAGTGTCGTGGCCGCGATCCGGTGGCGGCGGCGCGATCTTGCCGTCGAGTGTCATGGCGGCCTTCAGGGTCACCAGCGGCGTGCCGTGGCGGATGTAGCGGGCAAACGCTTCGTTCAGGCGTCGAGCCTGTTCTTCCAAGCGGCCGACTTCGACGTGCACGCCGGCGGCGCGCAGCTTTTCGAATCCCTTCCCGCTCACTTTCGGATTAGGATCGGGCATAGCAGCGACCACGCGATGAATTCCCGCTGCAATCAGTACGTCGGTGCACGGAGGCGTGCGGCCTTGATGGGCGTGCGGTTCGAGGTTGATATAAAGAGTTGCGCCGCGGGCTTTGTTGCCGGCAGCCTCCAGAGCGAGAACCTCGGCGTGCTTCACGCCAGCGTAGGTGTAAGTTGCGGTGCCGACCACGTTGCCGTGCGGGTCTGCGATGATGGCGCCGACGTACGGATTGGGCGAGGCCATGCCGATGCTTTGGTGCGCGAGTTCGAGGGCGCGGTGGAGAAGCGCTTCGTCCAGGGAGTGAGCGGGCATTTAGGGAGAATCTATCATGCGGATCAACGCAACGCTTGTCATCAGCGCCGCTGTTTGCCGCAAGTGGGGGATGTCGTTTACCGGAGGGAAGGCGAGGCAGTAGTTAGGTTCTCGGTTCGCGTTACTAGAAGTAGAACATATCGCTGCGATAAGATTGCGAATTCAGCTGCTGTTTGTACCTATCCGTACTGGCTGCCGCTGTAAGCGAGTGACCTCGCTATTTATGGTAAGGAGAGAGTATGCACAAATGTCTGATACTGGTGTTCGTTTGCGTCTTGTCGCTGCCCTTGATGGCGCAGGATCGGGTCGAGGTGTTTGGCGGTTATGAGTACCTGCACATCGGTGATAACAACACAAACGGCATTAATATAAACGGCCAAGGCTTCAATGGCTGGAATGCCGCCCTCACCGGCAAAGCGAACAGGTTCGTCGGCGTGGAGGGCGATTTCGCGGGCACTTATGCCACGGTTAGCGGGGTCAACGTTCATGTTTACACATACGCGGGAGGGCCGGTCGTTTTCATGCCGATCGGCCGTATAAGACCGTTCGCCCACGTGCTGTTCGGAGGAACCCGACTCAGCGAATCGAATGCCGGGGTTTCAGTCTCATGGAACGGTTTCACGACCATGTTTGGCGGTGGCGTGGACGCCAAAGTCAACCGGCTGTTGTCGATTCGCGTCGCGCAGGTGGATTGGCTTTACTACCACTTCGGAAGCAAGACCATCGACGGAACGAGCTTTCCCTCGTTTAGCGGAAGCAACAACGTCAGAATCTCGACGGGAATTGTGCTGCGCTTCTAGTTACTGTTCACGGGCCTCAAAGAAGATTTTTCCTGGAAACGGCACGGGCTGGAGCCGTGCCGTTGTTTACCCTCTATTCGAACAGGGAATCGACAAACTCCTTTGGATCGAAGGGCAACAGATCGCCGGCCTTTTCGCCGACGCCCACATAGCGCACGGGAAGGCCGAGTTCGCGACAGATTGCAACGACGACTCCACCTTTCGCGGTCCCATCTAGTTTGGTGAGGACAATTCCTGTGACTCCGGCGGACTCGGTGAACATGCGGGCCTGCTGCAAGCCATTCTGGCCGGTGGTTGCGTCCATCACGAGTAAGGTTTCGTGAGGGGCTCCGGGGATGATGCGCTGCGCAGTGCGGCGCATTTTGTCGAGTTCGGACATCAGGCTCGTCTTGGTATGCAAGCGACCGGCGGTATCGACGACTACGTAGTCGGCTTTGCGGGCTACGGCGGCCTGCAGAGCGTCGAACAATACTGCGGAGGGATCGCCTCCGGGCTTGGTCTTGATCACTTCGGTGCCGGTGCGCTGCCCCCAGATTTCGAGTTGGTCGATGGCGGCGGCGCGGAAAGTGTCGGCGGCGCAGAGCAGGACGTTTTTGCCCTGGGAGCGGAAGACCTGCGACAGTTTGCCGATGGTCGTGGTCTTGCCGGTACCGTTGACGCCAACCACCAGAATTACCTCCGGCGATCCGTCGACTTTGCTGACGGGGCGTGTGTTAGCGGCGTTCAGAATTGCAAGGAGTTCTTCTTTCAGCAGACGCTTGAGTTCTTCGACGTTCTTAATTTGCTTGCGATCGGCCTTGTCGCGCAGTTTGGCGAGGACTTCTTGCGTGGTGGTGTTGCCGAGATCGGCGCCGATGAGCGTGGCCTCGAGATCGTCGAGCGTGTTGCGGTCGATCTCCTTGCCGAAGGAGACGACCTCTTCGATGCGCTCGGCGAGATTCTCGCGGGTGCGCGTGACCGCCTGTTTCATGCGGTCAAAGAAACCGGTTTTCTTTTCTTCCGTGCTGCCAAACAGGGTCTGAATCATAAAAGACCTAAAACTTGATTATACGGGCAGGATCCGGGTTGAGCGGGTGCGACCGGGTAGTTTACTGAGTCCTCGACAAGTCCGTGAGAATCCAAGCACGAGCCCACTTTCTTTTGCAGCTTCTTCGCCTGTTGCTAACGGAAACCTTGTGGGCACGTCCGTGCGAAGATAGACTTCGGACGCGATCACTGCACGGAGCACATGCAAACGCCAACGCTGCGCAGAATCTTCAAAGCTTTTCAATATCGCGATTTTCGCCTGATGTGGATTGGCGCCTGTACTTCGAGTATTGGCACCTGGATGCAGATCGTGGCGCAGGGCTGGCTGATTTACCGGCTGAGCCATTCGGCGTTTCTGCTGGCTCTGGACCAGTTTCTCGGCGGGATTCCGATTTTTCTTTTCTCGCTGATTGGCGGCGTGGTGGCCGACCGCACGGAGCGGCGGAAGATTCTGCTGCTCTCGCAATATATACAGATGGCAAGCGCTGCGGTGCTGACGGTGCTGGTGGCGACGGGGACGGTACATGTGTGGCACATCCTGTGCCTGTCGTTCGTGTCGGGACTGGCTCAGTCGTTTGGCGGGCCGGCATATTCCGCGTTGATTCCGACGCTGGTGAATCGCGAGGACATGCCGAACGCGATCGCGCTGAATTCGATCCAGTTCAACCTGGCGGTGACGATTGGTCCGGCGCTGGCTGGGCAGGCGCTGGCGAAGCTGGGGGAAAAGTGGTGCTTTGGCCTGAATGCGGTTTCGTTTCTGGCCCCGGTGATTTCGCTGTCGATGATCACGGCGCGATATTTGCCGGAGAAATCCAGCGAATCGATCGTCAACAGCCTGAAGGAGGGAATTAAGTTCGTCCGCAAGCAGAACTCGATGGAGGCGCTGGTGGTGCTGGCGTTCTGCATGACGGCGCTGAGCATGCCGATGCGGACCTATATTCCGGTGTTCGTGAAAGATATTTTTCACCGCGGGCCGGAGACGTATGGGAATTTGCTGTCGCTGATGGGTGTGGGATCGATTTCCGGGTCGCTGGCCATAGCTGGGATCGGCAACATGCGGAACAAAGGACGGTTCGCGCTGAGCATGCTGATCTTGCTAGGCGCGGGGATTGCGGTTTTCTCGCTGTCGAAGTCGTTGCCCGTCAGCTATGCCACGCTGGTGGTGGTGGGCGCCTCGATGATGGCGGTGTTTGCCACGGTGACTTCGCTGGTGCAATTGATTACGACCAACGAAATGCGCGGCCGGGTAATGAGCGTTTATAACTGTGCGTTTCGCGGGGGGATGCCCATGGGGAATCTGCTGTCGGGATGGCTGGTTCCGATGTTTACAGCACCCATCGTGTTGGGCGTGAACGGAGTCGTGCTGGTGTTAGTGGCAGTGTACTTTTTGCTGGTGCAGCGGCGAGTGGCGGCGCTGTGAGCCGGGCGCATTCCGAAGACAAATTCTAAACGCGGGTTCTCTCCAGGGTCGCGGTTTCGACCGAAGCCGACTGGGCTGCGCTGGCTACGGCAACTGCGACGGCGGGAGTCTCGGTGGACGGTGGCGCGATGGGGCGCTTGATCGTGAAGCGCTGAATCTTGATCTCGCCGCGGGCATAGACCGCGAGCAGAGCCTCGACGGCTTTGGGGTCGAGGCGTTTGCCCGCGAGGTTCTTGATGATCTGCAGGGCCTGCTCGGGCGTGTGCTCCTTCTGATAGGGACGATTCGTGGTCAGGGCGTCGAAGGTGTCGCCGACCGCAATCACACGGGCCAAGAGTGGAATCTGGTCGCCCTGCAAGCCGTAGGGATATCCGCGGCCGTCGAGCGCTTCGTGGTGCAACTCGATGCCGGGAAGCATTTCCGCCAGCTGCGTGACTGGGCGCAGAATGTTGGCGCCCTTGGTGGTGTGCGTCTTCATGACTTCGAATTCTTCTTCGGTCAGCGCGCCGGGCTTTTTGAGGATGTGATCTTCAATGCCGATCTTGCCCACATCGTGAAGTTGGGCAGAGATGCGCAGCGTCTCGAGGAAGGAAGAGGGCAGGTTCATTTCCTTGGCGATCAGCAGGGAATAGCGCGTGACGCGGTCGGAGTGGCCGCGCGTGTAAGGATCCTTTTCGTCGACGGCTCCCGCGAGCATCTGGATCGACCCCATGAACAATTCGCGATTCTCTTCGGCAGCGCGCTTCAAGTCTTCGACGAAATGTTCGAGCTCATCGGACATGGTGTTGAAAGTTTGTGCGAGTTCGCCAATCTCGGTGCGGCTCCACAGGTTGACGCGCTGGGAGAAGTCGCCGCGAGCCAGGGCGCGGCTGGACTGAATGAGCACGTGCAGGGGATTGGTGATGCGGCGCGCCGCAAAAATGCTGACGCCAATGCTCAATAACACAGCCAGGACAGCGAGCAGGCGGGCAGTGCGCTGCATCTCAAGGATTCCACTATAGGCCTCGCGTTGCGGTTTCTGCACCACGACGGCCCAATCCAGGGACGTGACCGGACTGTAGGTGCCGAGCATCTCCACGTGCTCGGACCCGGCGTCGACCGTAAATTCGCGGGTGGCTGCAAGCTGCGCCTTGTAGCCGCCCTCGACGAAGTTGCGCACAATGTCCAGGTTCTTCATATCCTGGCCGGTGGCAAACTCGGGCGTGGCTGCGGCGACGAGGCGGCCCTGGGCATCGACGACGTAGGGCGTCAGCCCGCCGCCGGCGACTTCCTGCAGGCGGCGCTTGAGGAATTGAAGGTCGACGACGGAGGCAATCATTCCCAGAAAACGCTGCCCATATTTCACGGGATAACTGACGACGAACACGGTGCGCGCGGACTTGCCTTCGCCGACCACGAGGGCCTGGCCGTTGTAGACGCGGCCATCGCGGGCGGCGGCGTAGGCGCGTTCCAATTCGCGGTTCAGGAAAGCATCAGGCGCAATGCGTCCGGCCGAAATGCCCTTGGCCTCCGAGTTGAGCAGCGTCGCGTACGCGATCTCGTCGGACGAGGATACGAAATTTTCCAGCAGCGCCCGGAGTTCCGGGGCCTGGATGTTGGCCTCGCCAATGTCTCCGCCGCTGGCCACCTGAATGGCGGACGACAAGTTGGCCAGCATCATATGCAGCGAGCGTTCGTGCTGCGCGAGGTCATCCGCCAGCGAACGCGTCACCGTATTCTGCAGCAACATCTCGTTGGTCTTCAGACGGTCCCGGTTGATGGCCTCGACCTGCGCCGAGTAGAAATACATGGGAACGATGCTGATCACCAGAAGCACACCGAGAATCAGGTACAGAATCGGAATGCGTGCGTAATTCTGAGTGCTGGAGGACAAGTTTCTCCCCTCGCTTATCGCAGGCGTCGCAGGCGAAGTGGTGGCGTCGACGTTCAAAAGTATCTCTACAATTCTAACGGGGAATGTTTGCGGAAAGACGAAAGCTGGGGAGATTGCCATTACCGAAGTACCCTTTGAAAACGGCATTTGGCGCGGCTTTGGCACAGAAAAGCAGGAGCCTGAGACCTGCTGAATCAAGTCTGCCCGCGGATTTCGAAGCTAGTTCAGAAGCTTCGCCAAGTCCCTCCAACGGATGAGAATTACGTGATTGTCTGCGATGGCTTTCTTGACTTCCGGGCTGGTGACGGCATCGTAGTCGCGCTGGCGCCAGGCCGCTCCGTAGTCGGGGTGGTCAACGGTGACGGCTTGCAATTCTGCGTCGTCGTGGCCGAGGTGAACAATGATTTCGGTGACACCGGGCTTCAGGTTTTTGATCGCATTAGCGTAGAAGGCTTTCCAGTTGGCGGCGCCGACTTGTGGACCGGCGATCACCACCGAATCCAGAACAACGTCTTTTTCGGAAAGCAGAGACACGAGTTCTTTGGGCGCATCCGGAGTTAGCGCCGCCAGGAAAGGCAGTTTGTATTCGTGAGCGACTTTCACGTAGACGGCGAACAGATCGGGCCGCGCGAAAAGCACGCCCATATGGCTGTCGAGATGAGTGGGATGAATTCCCATGGCGATTGCACGTTCGATCTGGGCGCGAATCTCGCGCTCGGTTTCGTCGGGTTTGAGACTGCGCGCGGCCGGATCGGTTTCGGGCCAAAGATATCCCGAGGGATCGAGCAGGCTCGGGACTTTGTCCTTCGATTCCACCGGGCCCCAACGGTAGGTTTTCCATTCCGCGGTGAGGGTCAGGTGCAGGCCGAGGTCGGCGTCGGGATGGGTTTTCGCATAGTCGGCAACTTCGGTGAGCCAGGGACAGGGGACCATGATGCTCGCGGAGGTGACGGCATGCTGGTCGAGCGCATCGAAGCTGGCGGCATCTTCCGAGTGGGCAACCGCGAGATCGTCAGCGTGGATGATGAGCAGTTTCGAATCCGGCGGGTAACCGAGGCGTTCGGCGATCGTCCTGGTCTGTCCGGATGCAGTGCTTAAGAGCGATGTCATCAAGAGAATTGCAAACCCGAGATTGAATCCGCGCATGGGAGGCTCCGGAATTGAAACTGCAAATCTTCAACCACTAAGCACGCTAAGGTATACGAAGGAAGCCTTAAGGTACACCCGTCTCGCTCTTGCCGGTGCGCGACATTAGTTCCTGGATCGCCTCGCGCGGCGATTTTCCCTGGTGCAGGATGGCATGCATCTGCTCGGTGATGGGCATTTCCACCCCGCGGGCATGGGCGAGACCGACGGCTGCCGAAGTAGTGAAGACTCCTTCGGCCACCATGCCGTGCATAGCGGCGATGATCTCGGGTAGCTTTTGTCCGCGGCCGAGTTCGACGCCGACGCTGCGATTGCGCGACAAGCCGCCAGTGCAGGTGAGCACCAGGTCGCCGAGTCCGGCCAGGCCAGACATGGTTTCGGCGCGGCCTCCGCAGGCCACGGCTAGCCGAGTCATCTCCGCCAGTCCGCGCGTGATCAGGGCTGCGACCGAGTTGTGGCCGAGGCCGAGACCGTCGCAGATTCCGGCGGCGATGGCGACAATGTTTTTCAAGGCTCCGCCTAGCTCCACGCCGATAACGTCGCTGTTGGTGTAGACACGGAAACTCGGGTCGCTGAATTCCTGCTGCACCGTGCGCAGGAGCGCGGAATCCTGCGAGGCGATCGTGATGGCGGTCGGATCGCCGCGTGCGACTTCCTGCGCGAAGGACGGGCCGCTGAGTGCGCCCACGCCGGGAGCGGTTCCATCCTCGCGCCGCAGCACGTCGGAGATCACTTCGGTCATGCGGAGTAAGGAGCCTTCTTCCAAACCCTTCGTGGCGCTGACGATCAGGGCATCCGGCTGCATAAGCGGCCGCATGCGCTCGAACAGAGCGCGGCAATGCTGGGAAGGCATGACGCTGACAACGATCTGCGCCCCTTGAAGAGTCGCGGTCAGATCGTTGGTCGCAGTCACGGAATCTGGTATGCGGCGGCCGGGAAGGAATTTCTCGTTGACCCGCTGTTGCGTCATCGATTCGCAGACATCGGTTTCGTGCGCCCACAGGCGCACGCGATGCGTGCCTTTGCGCCCGAGTACGATGGCGATGCCCGTTCCCCAGGCTCCTCCGCCGATCACGGCGATCTCACTCATGCTTGCCTTCCTGATGCCGACTTCGAGCCTAAGCGGTTTTCTGTGCCCGCCAGCAGGCGGCGGATGTTGGCACGGTGCTGGACAACAATGAGAACAGAAGCCAGCGACATTAGTGCGAGCGCCAGGGGGACGTTGCCGTACTCGTGCAGAAGCAATGCGAGGTTGGGGAAGGCGGCGACCGCAGTGATCGATCCCAGAGAAACGTAACGGAAGAGGAGTACCACAACGAGAAAAATGCCGGCGGAAAGAAGCACCGCTTGCGGCGCAATCATGAGGAAACCACCGAGGCCAGTGGCGACACCTTTGCCCCCGCGAAACTTGAGCCAAACTGGAAACATGTGACCCACGACGGCGAACAGCGCGCCCGTAGCCGCCCAGGTGACGAAGCCCGGCGAGGATGCCGGGAGTATGGTGCGCCACGGAATCTGAGAAATCGGAATACGCTCAAAAAACGGCGGACTCAAAATGACGCCGACCGCGACTGCGGCCGACCCTTTCAGAGCGTCCAGCAGTAGCGTCAACACGCCCAGCGCCGGAGACTTACGCGAGACGTTAGTGGCGCCGATGTTGCCGCTGCCGCTGAGGCGCACGTCCTCGCCGCGGAAGATGCGTACGAGGAGATAGCCGAAGGGGATGGAGCCCAGCAGGTAACTCGCGGCGGCGATGAGAAGGAAGCGCGGCATGTTCTTAAAACGAGTCGGTTCTTACTATGCTATTGGAAGCGAGGGCGAGACGCCCCTTCGTCAAGCTCAGGGCAGGCTCTCGCGACAGCCGGCGAGACGCCGGCGCTACTGTAAATCAAATCGTGCCAGCTTCGTGTACTTCGATCCTTTCGGCGACAACTGGCTCTGGTACAAAAAGAACTCGCGGGCCGTCATGGTACCAAACTCCGGAGCGGGGAGGGCGGCCAGTTTTTCCTGCAGGCGCTGGAAGATGCGATTGGGCTGGTCTGCCTTGTTCCGGCGCGGCGAACCGGAACCGCCTGCGCCGCGGGCCAGCGTGAGGTGCGGGCTGAAGGCGCGGTCTTCCCTTTGAATTCCCAGGGATGCCATCTTGTCGTCGATCAACGCCGCCAAAGCCGCGAGTTGAGGGCCGGCTTCCAAGCCGATCCAGAAGACGCGCGGCGATTTCGCCGTGGGGAAGAATCCGTAGCCGCGGCAGTGAATTTCCGAGCCGCTGGCCTGCATGCTGGACAACGCCTGTTTGATTGCCTCGACAGCGGATTCCGGCTGCTCGCCAATGAACTTCAGAGTCACGTGCAGAGATTCGGGCCGGACCCAGCGTGCGTCAGGCGCGAACCCGCTCACGCCTTCGACGAAGCGGGCGATGCGTGCGCGGATGGCGTCGTCGATGTCGAGAGCGATGAAGAGGCGCATAAGAGTACCGAGTACCTAGTCCCGAGTACCGAGAAAAACCTGGCTGGGTGTGTTGCTCGGTACTCGGTACTCGCGACTCGGTACTAGATCAGTTTCTTCCTCACCATGTCCAGCGCCATGGTTGACGCGAAGCGGCGGATGCGTTTGCGGTCGCCAGGAAAATTGCGCTGGATGATTTCCGTCCCGGTGCTGCTCGCCACGGCGTGGAACACCAGGCCTACGGGCTTCTCGGCGGTGCCTCCGTTGGGGCCGGCCACGCCGGTGATGCCTACGCCTAAGGTCGACTCGCAGCGGTAGCGGATCCCTTCCGCCAGCGCGGCGGCCACTTCGCGGCTGACTGCGCCGTGCCGGGCGATCATTTCCGCGGGCACGCCGGCGAGTTCGGTTTTCAGCGCGTTGGAGTAGACAACCGCTCCACCGAGAAAGTAGCGTGAACTTCCGCTGACCGAGGTGATGCGCTCCGCCAGCAGGCCTCCCGTGCAGGATTCTGCGACGGCCAGGGTCGCGGTGCGCATCTGCAGCCAGTAGCCGACGATCTGCTCCAGCGACTCGCCATGGCGCGAGAAGACGGCGTCGTCCAGTTCGTCTTCGACGACTCCTGCGACTTCATCGACCCGGCTCTGCGCGGCGTCCTGCGTAGAGGCGCGAGTTTTGAAGTGCAATTCAACTTCTCCCGCGCCGGCCAGGATGGTGGTCTCGACGTCGGAATAACGTTTGTAGATCGGCGCGACGCGCGCGTCGACCGCCGATTCACCCAGCATGGCGATCTTCAGCGTCCGCACGGCCAGAAATGCCGGAGGAACCTTGACGCGCAGACGCTCGCGCACTTCCGACTCGAACATGGCTTTGAGTTCATGCGGAGGGCCGGGAAGCAACACGATGATGTGCTCGCGACCGTCGAACTCGCCGCTGAGCCATTGTCCGGGAGCGGTGCCGTTAGGATTGGGAAGCACGCTGGCGCCCTCGAGAACATCGGCCTGCTTGGCGTTGTTGGAAGACATCTTCCAGCCGCGGCCGGCGAAACGCTGCTCCAGACGAGTCAGGATTTCCGGATCGCGCCGCAGCTTCAGGCCGAGCGCTTCGGCAACGGCCTCGCGGGTCAGATCGTCTTCGGTGGGGCCGAGGCCGCCGCTGAAGATCACGATGTCGGAGCGAAACAGGCCGTGCTGGGCCGCCGCCACCAGCCTGCGGAGATCGTCGCCGACGATGCTTTTGAAAATTACGTCGACGCCCAGCAGGTTGAGTTGCTCGGTAAGGTAGAGCGAGTTGGTGTCCGTGCGGTAGGGCGTAAGCATCTCGGAACCCACCGCAATGATTTCGGCATTCACGCGTTAGAAGTTTAAATGAAAACGCCGAGGGACAGCAGATTCCTCCTGGCGCGCTTTGCTCGCGCGTCGGAATGACAAGGGGAGCGGGGATTGATTGATGGAAACCGCAGCTCCAGACTAAACGCGGTGCTTCCAGTATCCGGGTTTCCGCTTGCTGTGGGCGACGGCAATGATTGTTACTACGCCGGAATCATCGAGGTAGATGATGGCGAAGGGGAAACGGTGGAGGACGAAGCGGCGGGTTCCGTGGAGATATTTTGGCCAGTGTTGCGGGGCTTTGGAGATGGTTACCAATGCCTCATAGACATCGGAAAGAAATTCGGCGCTCGCGTCGAGGCTACGCGACAGGTACCAATCGTCGGCGGCTGTGAATTCCAGCCAGGCCTCTGGATGGAGTCGGTACAGTTTACGTCTTGGCATCCCGCTGCCGAGCCTTCAGGCGGCCAAGCACCTGTTCGCCGGGGATCGTCTTTACACGACCGGAACGAATGTCGTCGATGCGGTGTTTGATCTCCTCGTCCCAGGCGGCTTCGACGCCTTCGTCCGCGGGATCTTCATCGAGGCTGGCGATTAAGCGGTCGATGAGGAGACCGCGATCCTGGGTGGAGAGGGCGAGGGCTTTTTCGAGGAGTTCCGAGAGTTGTGGCGTGACGTGGGCCATGAGCACCTCGCTGCAGCCATTTTACCCTGTGGTGGGTTGCGGTGGCTTTCTCTTCCGTTTTCCGGGGCGGAATGAATTCGAGTGAGATTACTCCGGTATCAGGGGCAGGCCCTGAATGTTCCACGAAAGATGGTGCACGCTGTTGGTAGTAGCAAGAATGACGGAGCGTCCGGGCGCGAACACCAGGCCCACCAAGCCCTGTCCCGCGACCTCCAGATTGGCCAGGCCGTCGGGCGCGATCTTTACGATCCCGCGCGTGCCGGAGAGCGAGCCTGCGACATATAGGTTGCCATCCACGTCGAAGGCCAGTCCCTGCGGCCTGCCCAATCCCTTGTAGAAAGTGGTGACCGCTCCGTTGGGATCGATCTTGTAAACGCGGTCGGTGGGTCCGGTGACGAACAGATCGCCGTGCGGACCGAAAGCCAGGTGATAGGCCGAGATGCTGAGTTCGAGCGTGGCAAACACGAAGACCTGCTGGTCGCGCGCGATCTTGAAGATGGTGCCGTTGCGGTCGCCGACATAGAGACTCTGCTCGCGATCGAAGGCGATACCCGTGGCCACACCCATGCCCTCGGCGTAGGTGGTTATGGTTCCGTTCGGAGCCACGCGATAGACCGCGCCGTCAAAGCGCGAAGAGACGTACATCTGCCCCTGGCGGTCAAAGGCGATGGCGGTGGCATTCATCATCTCGGCCACGAATGGCTTGACGTCGTAGTTGGTGTCAATCTTGAAGACGGCGACTGGAACTTTCTGGCCGCGCGACCCGGAAACAGTCACGTAAATGTTGCCTTCGGGATCGAGCGCGGGGCTGGTCACGGGGTGCAGATTGTCGGCGATCGGTACAGCGACTTTCACCGTATGCGGATTGCTGACGTGGCCGTCCGTGGCCACGACGACCGGACCGGAGGTCGCTCCCTCCGGGACTCGCGCGACCAGAAACCCATCGGAACTGACGATGACCGACCCTTCGAACTCGCCGAATTTTACCTTCGGGCGGTGAAGTTCCTGCGGACGCAGGCCCGAGCCGCTGATGCGAAGTTCGCCTCCGGCCAGCGCCAGCGAGGGCGCCACCATTTCGATGCGAGGTCCGCCGTTGACGTTTTTTCTGCCGAGAATGCGGTCGGAAAATCCCATGAAGAAGTACCGAGTACCGAGTGCTGAGTACCGAGCCGAGTATCGTGAGCCTTTTCTCGGTACACGCGACTAGGTACTAGCTTAGTAGCCGAAAATGAAGCAGGAGATGCATCGCCGCGAAGGCGAAAATTCCTGCCGCGACGTCATCGAGCACGATTCCGGCGCCTTCTGGAAGTCTCTCCAGTTGCCGCACCGGAGGCGGCTTGACGATATCGAACGCTCTAAAAAGTATAAGACCCGCGAGAAAAGTTTTCCATGCGAGCGGGACCGCGATCAGCGCGATGAGCTGTCCGGCGACTTCGTCGATCACCACAAACTGCGGATCTTTCGTGGCCGAGGCTCGCGCCACGCGCGTGGCGGCGGGGATGCCGATCAGTGTGACTAGCGCGGCAAGAGCGATTGCGACCGGAGTGCGAAGCGATGGCGGCAACTCATAGGCGACGGCGGCCCAGATCACGACCGTGACAGCGGACGCCCAGGTTCCGGGTCCGGGATGCAGGCGGCCGATTCCGAAAAAGGTTGCTACTAGAGTTGCCCAAAGCGGCGCGGTCGGGCGGGACCCTTCGACTTCGCTCAGGGCAGGCTCCGCGACAGCCGGCGGGACGCCGGCGCTACGGTCGGGCGGCGCGTCTGGTGCCGTCTTTTGTGGGGCAGACATTTTTCGACTTACGACGCGGTGGGTTTGGTAGCGCCGCCGTCCCCGGCGGCTGTCGTGCGGGCATCTTGCCCGCACACCCAAACCCATCTCCAATCTTTCAAGTTTGCTTTCCCGGGGTTTTCCGAGACGTAGCGAATGGACCGTTCGAGTTCGCCCTCGTTTCGGATCAGGTGGTCATAGTACTCCCGCTGCCAGAACGATCCCCGGCGTGCCAGGATCGTATTCGCCCGTTTCGCACTGAAAGACTTCCACGAGTGAATCACTTCCGCCAGTACCTGACCGGGAAGAAGCCGGACGACTACGTGCACGTGATTCGGCATGACGCACCAGGCAAAGAGCCGATAGCGCCGGTCGTCAAAGTGACGCAAGGTGTTGGCTACGTCTTCGGCGACGGCGGGATTCCTCAAGTGACAGGCACCTGCGCCGCTATCGAGATATTTTTCGATGATGGGGGAGGAAAGGCGTTGAATTTTCCGGCGCTCATCGGGGCTTAGGCTGCGGTGAAGCTGGTTTGCGGTTTCGACGATGGCAATGCGCTCCGAGGTGATCCGGTCCAGAATGGATTTCGGGAGAGAGTCGGCCAGGCGGAACGTGATGAAGTAGGTCGCGCTTTCTTTTTCCCAGTGGGGGAGGCGGCCGCGGTCGCGGATTGTTACTTCGCCGAAGCGCGGGCGGGACGCCCCCGCGACAGCCGGCGGGACGCCGGCGCTACGGTCGCCGTTCACGATTCGTCCTCGGGGTCTTCGGGATTGCGGTCTCGGATGGATTCGTCGGCGTCGGTGGTCGGAGACGAGATCACATAGGCGCCGCTGGCCCACTTGCCCAGATCGATGATGCGGCAGCGGTCGCTGCAGAAAGGGAAGTCCGGGTCGGTGCTTTTCACGGACTTCTTGCAGATGGGGCAGCGGAGTTTTACGGTACGCTTGCGCGGCATACGATTCGTATTGTAGCCGGACGGTTTGCCAAGAGACGATTTGCAGAGAAACGTCTGGCTACAGAATTTTCGCCACCAGGTCGTAATCGTGCGCCTCGGTGATCTGGCAGCGAAAGAACTGACCGGGCTGCGGATCCAGTTCCTCGGGGAAGTCGTTGACGAAGACTTTGCCGTCGATCTCAGGAGCGTGCATGGGTGTGCGGCCTTCGAGCAGCAACTCGGTTTCTTCCGACTCGCCTTCGAGCAGCAGATCAAATTCCCGCCGCACCAGCGCCCTCTTTTTCTTCTTGCTGATCTGGCGCTGGATTCCCATCAGATGCTTGCGCCGGCGCTCAATCTCGCGCGGCGAGAGTTTCTTATCGAGACCGAAGGCTTGTGCACCGTCCTGGTCGGAGTAGGCGAACGCGCCCATCCAGTCGAATTGCGCCTCGCGGACGAAGTCGCAGAGTTCCTCGAATTCTTTTTCGGTTTCGCCTGGAAAGCCCACGATGAACGAGGTACGCAGAGTCAGGTCCGGCACGGTGCGGCGCATCTTGGCAATCGAGCGCAGGAAGACATCGGCGCCGCCGCCGCGCTTCATGCGCTTCAGCACTGACGCGGAGGCATGTTGCAGGGGGACGTCCATGTAGGAACAGATTTTTTCGTGCTGCGCGATCGTATCCAAAAGCTTGCCGGTAATTTTGTTGGGATAGGCGTAGAGAAAGCGAACCCAGCGCAGGTCTTCGATGGCGGCGAGTTTTTCCAGCAATAACGCCAAGCCATCTTTCAGGCCGAAGTCTTCGCCGTAGCAGGTTGTGTCCTGACCGATGAGGGTAATTTCGCGCACGCCGCTCAGGGCCAGGCGCTCGGCCTCGGCGATAACCGATTCGAAGCGGCGCGAGCGGAACTGGCCGCGCAGCTGGGGAATAATGCAGAAGGTGCAGGGATGGTCGCAACCCTCGGCGATTTTGATGTAGGCCATGTGGCCGGGCGTGGCCAGAATGCGCGGCGTGGCGTCGTCGTAGAGATAGTTCGGCAAGTCAGTGATCGCGCCATCCCAGGACTCGCGCGAGAATCGGCCTTGGGCGGCGCGGGCATCGCCTTCCGGCCGCGAAGGCAAGACCACAAACGGGGAATCGCTTCGGGGGTCGCTTGGCTGCGGCGCGGGCGCCAGACCGGCTGCGGCGAGAATCTTCTCCAGTTCGCCGGTACCTACCACGGCGTCGACTTCGGGAATGTCCTTGCGAATCTGGTCGCGGAAACGCTCCACCAGACATCCGGCAACGACCAGCTTTTTCGCCTTGCCCCCGGTTTTGTGCGCGGCCATTTCCAGGATCGTGTTGACCGATTCCTGCTGCGCGCTCTCGATGAACGAGCAGGTATTGACCACGATCACGTCGGCGTCTTCGGCGCGACGTGTCAGTTCAGCTCCGGCCCGCGCCAGCAGGCCCATCATGACCTCGCTATCCACCAGGTTCTTCGGGCAGCCGAGACTGACGAAGCCCACTTTCTGCGGGCGCACGGGCTGCGGGCGTCCGGACGGCGGATTCCCCGAAGGTTTCTCTTTCCTGAGATCCGGTTTGAAATCAGGTTTGAGATCTGAGGAGCCGCTAACGGTGAGGTCCTTTACAGGCATGCAATCTTTCTATTTTAGCATCCCGCGGAGCGGCATCCGGCATCGCAGTCTCCTGAGCCAGAGACGGCATGGCACCAGAAAAGATAGTACCGATGGTTCAAAACAGCCGGGTCGTGCTAGGCTAGGTCTTACCGCCGTAACAATTTAGAAACCACCTCGCAGGAGGGGAAATGTTTGGCAAACGTCTTTGGGTTGCGGTCTTGACCGTAGTGGTCACGCTGGCGGTGTCGGCGGTTGCACAGGATGAAAAGAACGAAATCGGCGTCGTCCTCGGTCGTACGTTCATCAGCGACCAGGGAATCCATGACGCGAGTTTGCCCGATCCCATCATCCATGCGGGCAAGGGTCTCACGGTCGAAGGGGAATACGCCCGCCGCATCTGGGTAACCCCGATCTACGCGATCTCCGCCGAAGGTCTGGTGATGTACAACCACGAAGTAAAACTCAACGCCGGTGCGTACCTCAATTCGGTTGTGCCGGAGTCCTACAAAGAGCTGTTCGTGGCGCCTGCGGCCCGGGTGAATCTGTTTCCCACGACGGCGGTTTCTCCGTGGGCGAGCTTCGGAGCAGGTTTTGGCCACATCACTGAAAGCTCGGGCCTGGACTATGGCGGCGTCAATCCCGGCAAGTCCACCACTTCAGCCGTGATCGAGGGCGGACTTGGTCTGGATGTGAAGGTCTGGAAAAAGCTCAGCATGCGGGGCGAGGTGCGTGACTACTGGTCGGGGGAGCCGGATTATCCGCTGGCACCTACGGGGAAATCGCGGCAGCACAACTACTTTGTGGGTGGCGGAGCTATCTGGAGGTTCTAGTTTACGCGGCCCCGAGATGACCGCCTAGCGGGCGCGAGTAGCCATCTCGACTTCTTCATACAACTCCGGCAGCCGCTGGGCGTCATCAATGGAATTTCCAAAGCGCGCGGATTCGTAGACCTGGGTAAAGCGCGCGACCGGTTCCCGAAGCCGGCTGTCTTCAATCTTCTTCGCGAACTCCTGGGGCGTTTGTGCCGCCGGTTTTTCCACGCCGCGCCGCGCCAGGGCGCGAGCCATCCGCCGATACCACATGGCTGCGGCCTGTTCGGGCGATCGCTCGGGGTGCGCCGCCAGCCATTTTTCGTGGAGCAGGCGCGCGATTCTGCCCAGGTTTCCGAGCAGCAGAAGAACGAGCGTGACGGCCGCGCCCAGGACGGCCCAGCGGCCGGGCGAATGCTCCACGCGATCCTGACTGCGCCGTGCCCACTTCAGCATCGATGCGTATTTGTTGCGTGCCCAGGTGCGAGCGCCCGTCCACAGGCCGCGACTGCCGCTGAACGCAGCCTGACCGAGCGCGTACTGGTGCGAGGTGTCATAGCTGACCACCCAATCGCGCCAGAACGAGGAAATAGCGTCGACGTAAAGCGCCAGACGGCTCCAGCCCTCCGGCGTTCCACTGGCGCCCGCCGGAGTGGGATCGAAGGTCTGCCAGCCGGAACCGGGGAAGTACGCTTCCACCCAGGCGTGCGCGTCTTTGGCGCGTACCACATACTTGCCGGTAAGGTCGTTGAACTCGTCGGAACGGAATCCGGTGACCACGCGCGAAGGAATCCCCAGCGTGCGCAGCATGACCGCCATGGAGGAAGCGAAGTATTCGCAATGTCCCCGCTTGCGCTCAAACAGGAAATTGGCGATGGGATCTTTCACCGCGGTCTGCGGCAATTCCAGGGTGTAGCCGAAGCGCGTCCTGAGATAGTTCTCGAGGGCTGTGGCTCGGTCGAAATCGTTGCTGGCGGAATTTGTGATTTGCGCCGCCAGGCGCGGAACTCGAGGATCGATCTCCGGCAAACGCAGGTACGTCGCCGTGACCTGGGTGGGGTAGTTCTGCCCTGCGGCGCGCAACTCCGCGGGCGCCGCGGTCGCGATGTCGGAATCGGCCTCGTAGCGGCTGATGGCGCGCGAGGTGTCGAAGTTGTACACCGCTCCGCTGGAGTCGGCGGCCAGCATGCGGTAATTCCCACTGACATCGCGCGCCCATGGAGCCAGGAAGAAAACATTTGTGCCGATCGGTTCCATCAGCACGCGATAGTGGATCATATGCCGGCGCGCCAGATTCTGGGTTACGTAGGGAGTCACGGAAGAGCGCAGTTCCGCATTGGCGGGTGGGACGCGAAAGCTGTTGTCCGGTTGCCGCTGCAAAATGAACTGCTCGCGGGGATTCGACCAAGTGTGTCCGTCGAAATCCGCCAGGGCCACGCCGCGCCAATGCAGGTCAGACCCGCCCACGCGATCGCCGTCGATCTCGATGTGCATGACGAGTGCACTCGACTGCTGGATCTGCCCAATCTGGCCTAACTGAACGTGATCGCTGAACCCGGACGAGATGTTGGTGCCAAACGAGTAGGCGCCCATGTATCCCGCCGACATGCGAGGCATCAGGAAAAAGACGGCCGTGCCGCTGAGCAGGATCATCAGCATTAAAGCTGGGGCGACGCGCGCCAGGGCGAAAGCAAGATGGCGGTGTTCCTTGGGATCGTTCGAATGCCGCGCCTGAATATTGGCAGCGTGCCCGGAACCGCGCATTTCCATCAGCACGAACGTTCCCACGGCCATCATCATGAACACGGCGAACGAGAACAGAAAGATGCTGTCGACGGTGAGCACCGCCGATGCCAGCACCATCAAAAAAGCGAGGATGGCCAAGGTGACGTGGTCGCGCTCGCGGCGCAGGGAGAACATCCGCACCACCACGCCGAACAACGCCAGGTGGATAGTGGCCGGCAAAAAGCTATGGGAAAAAATGAAGTAGTCGGCGGCGAAAAAGATAAAGTAGGCGACCGAGAGCGGCGTGGTCCAGCGCTCGGAAATTACGAACTGGCGCCGCTGCGACAGCAGATAGCCACGGATGGCGAGAGCGACTCCCACCAGAATGGTCGAAGGCAGGTCGAGCCCGCCGGTGCTGGCCAGGGTGGCAAAGCCCGTGAGAACAAGCAGATACAGCGCGAGCTCGAAGTAATAGTCGATCGCTCGAGTCAGCGGGGGCAAGCCGGATTGAGAAGACGGGGGCGACATTCGTTTTGAGCAGAACTGCTTTGCCAGCCGGCTGCAAGGCTTCTATTCTCACACAGCTAGCTGGACCATCGGCCTAGAGAACTATTGTTCGACAACCGTGAACAGAAGGGAAGGCTTTGCGGCGAGATTCTTGCACCAAAAGTCACATGCCCCTTCGTGGGGCGGTTGGAACGAGAGGCCGTTGAGATCGAAACCGCTGCCAGAGCACCATCCACAGAATGCTAGAATGATTCAGGTCAGGCATCGGTCTCACGCGACGTACTCTCGCCAACCCCGCCAGGTCCGGAAGGAAGCAACGGTAACGGGCTCTTGCGTGTG